>Ga0268283_1000931_pt1 | contig 15883 bp, 13 predicted proteins | sample saktaG_13_FD_190140 | JGI IMG/M metagenome (GOLD analysis project Ga0268283, IMG submission 190140) | Saline water microbial communities from Sakinaw Lake, British Columbia, Canada - sak_2013_06_06_36m | ecosystem: Environmental > Aquatic > Non-marine Saline and Alkaline > Saline ... | reverse complement strand
TGCCAATCGCAGTGCAGTTTCAATTGAATCGGTAAGGCGCGTCTTGCTCTCTACTTTGGCTGTCAAACGATCAACCACAACTTCAATGGTGTGCTTCTCCTGCTTTTTTAACTTTGGTGCTTCAGTCAGCGCTACGACCGTGCCATCGATTCGGGCACGTGAATAGCCTTGCGTAATTAATTCGGCAAATAAATCAACGAACTCACCTTTTCGAGCACGTATAACGGGTGCTAGAACTTGAAACTTTGTTGTCGCAGGCATTGCCACAATTTGATCGACTATCTGCTGGGGTGATTGGCGAGAAACGGCCTTGCCACAGTTAGGGCAGTGCGGTCGTCCTGCACGGGCAAAGAGGAGGCGGAGATAGTCATAGACCTCAGTAATCGTGCCCACAGTGGAACGAGGATTTCGGTTAGTAGATTTTTGATCGATAGATACTGCAGGAGATAGACCTTCAATGAAATCGACATCGGGCTTATCCATCTGGCCTAAGAACTGGCGCGCGTAGGCAGATAAAGATTCTACGTAACGGCGTTGACCCTCAGCAAAGATTGTGTCGAAAGCTAGCGATGATTTTCCGGAGCCCGATAGTCCAGTAAAGACGATGAGTGCGTTGCGTGGCAGTTCAATTGAGACGTCCTTGAGGTTGTGCTCACGGGCACCACGAACTACTAACTTATCGATACTCACTAAACCCCAGCCTCTTCCATTGAACGAAGTTCACGCTTCAAAATCTTGATTTCATCTCTTAGACGCGCAGCGACCTCGAACTGGAGTTCAGCGGCGGCATTCTTCATCTGATCAGTGAGTGAGCCTATCAACGCAATCAACTCTTGGCGTGGCAGAGTAACTGAGTTTTTCGTGAAGATACCTGCGGTGGCAAGGGTTTTTTGGTTTGCCTTCTTACTCGTTGCCAGAATCGCTTCAGTGTCCTCAGATTCACGGTTTATCAAATCAGTGATATCGGCTATTTTCTTGCGAAGAGGCTGAGGATCAACACCGCGTTCTAGGTTGTAGGCAACTTGTTTTGCGCGGCGCCGGTTGGTCTCATCGATCGCCTTCGCCATTGAATCAGTGATGTTATCGGCATACATATGCACTTCACCTGAAACATTTCGAGCTGCTCGTCCAATTGTTTGAATAAGAGAAGTTGCAGAGCGCAAGAAGCCCTCTTTGTCGGCATCTAAAATCGCAACGAGAGAAACCTCTGGAAGGTCCAAGCCCTCTCGAAGTAAGTTAATTCCAATCAAAACATCGTAATCACCCATGCGAAGTTCGCGCAGTAGCTCAACTCGACGCAACGTATCGACCTCAGAGTGTAAGTAACGCACGCGAACGCCTTTTTCCTGCATGTACTCAGTTAAATCCTCGGACATCTTCTTAGTCAGAGTTGTAACAAGAACGCGCTCATTCTTTTCGGCACGGATACTAATCTCGTTCAAGAGATCATCTATCTGACCCTTAATGGGCTTAATGACGATCTGCGGATCTATTAAGCCAGTTGGGCGAATAACCTGCTCGACAACATCGCCTTCGACCTTAGCCATCTCATATTTGCCCGGCGTCGCCGATAAGTAGAGCTTCTGCCCCGTACGCTCTAGAAATTCAGGAAACTTCAGAGGTCGGTTATCTAGCGCACTTGGCAGACGGAAACCATGTTCGACCAAGGTGCGCTTTCGGGATGCATCGCCTTCATACATTGCGCCGAGCTGAGGAACCGTTACATGGCTCTCGTCAATAACAACAAGAAAGTCCTCTGGGAAATAATCCAACAAGCAGTTCGGGGCAGAGCCTGATCCGCGACCATCTAAGTGCCGTGAATAGTTCTCAATTCCGCTACAGAAACCGATCTGTTCCATCATCTCTACGTCAAAAGTTGTGCGCATCCGAAGGCGTTGAGCTTCAAGCAACTTGCCCTGCTTTTCAAAGAGATTTAATTGGATCTGAAGTTCATCCTCAATATCGCCAACTGCTCGTTTAATGGTTTCAGGGCCAGCCGCGTAATGAGTTGCCGGAAAGATATACATCTCAGTCTCATCGCGCATGATCTCACCCGTTAGCGGGTGAAGTGTAGAAATCTTCTCGATCTCATCGCCAAACATCTCTATTCGAATTGCCAGCTCTTCATACATCGGAATAATTTCGATTGTGTCTCCACGTACTCGAAAAGTGCCCCGCTCAAAGGCAACATCGTTTCGCTTGTATTGGATATCTACAAATCGTCGAAGGAGAGCATTTCGCTCGATCTCCTCCCCTACTCTCAATGTAACCATCCGATCGATATATTCCTGCGGAGTACCAAGTCCATAAATACAGGAAACCGTGGCAACGACAATTACATCGCGGCGGGTGAGCAATGAGTTAGTTGCTGAGTGGCGTAGGCGTTCGACTTCATCGTTAACACTGGAGTCTTTTTCAATAAAAGTATCGGTCTGTGGCACATAAGCCTCAGGTTGGTAATAATCGTAATATGAGACGAAATACTCAACGGCATTGTTGGGCAAGAGCTCTCGGAACTCATTGGCCAGTTGGGCAGCAAGGAGTTTATTAGGAGCTAATACCAGTGTTGGACGTTGTAGTTTTTCAATCAGCCAGGCAGTCGTTGCAGATTTTCCAGTTCCAGTTGCTCCCAATAAAACTACATCTTGTTCACCTGCCTCAAAGCGACGGGCGATTTCAGCGATTGCTTCGGGCTGATCCCCCGCCGGAACAAACTCGCTTACTACTTCAAATGGCTCGACCCGTCGTTGCAAATCGGATATTGGGCGCATTGCTCAACTCTACTTTGAAGAGGTGGCTAAAGCCTCCCAAATATTTTCCACTTGTCGCAGTAAATCATCCTTAGAGCCGTTGTTTTCTATGACAAAGTCGGCGATGGAGACCCTCTCTTCGCGTGAGGCTTGAGACGCCATCCGAGCCTCTATCTCTGAAGGGTGCAGACCTTTCTCCCGCAGCCGCTCTATGCGTTTGTCCAAATCTGCTTCAACTGTAATGACAGTCTCAAAGCGATCGGCACCACCTGTTTCAAAGAGAAGAGGAATTTCGTAGACCAAAGTTTGATTTCCCGTTAGAGAGGCTACAGCTGCCTCGAACTCACTGCGCACCCACGGATGAATGATCGCTTCTAGTGCAACTTTCCTGGATGGGTCTTTAAATATTATTTCGCCTAACGCTCGTCGGTCTATCTCGCCGTCTTTCAAAATCGCATCTCCAAATATCGCAACAACTTCATCAAAGCCGGTCGAACCTCGTTCGATAGCTGCTCGGGCTAATTGATCAGCATCAATAACTATGGCACCGAGATCTGCAAAGAATTCAGCCGCTAAAGATTTACCACAACCGATTCCGCCAGTTAAGGCAATGACGCGCATACAGAAAGGATAGTGCCTAGGTGTAGTTTCTTTTCAAAGAGAGTCCATTAGAAGTAAGTGAGGTTAAAAGACAACAGCTCACGTCTTCAATGGACTCCTTTGTAAAAGAGAAAAGGGCCCAGCAGTTACGCCGGGCCCTTTTCAGTAAATCCTTATTCTGCTGTTACAGCCTCTGCGATGGCCTCTACTGCGCCATCTTCAGGAGTTGCTGCAGCATCTGCGGCCTTTGCTTCCGCCTTCTGCTTCTTATGTGCCATGAAGCGCTCTTGAGCTTGAGTGTATTGACGCTCCCACTCTTCGCGCTGAACTTCATGTCCTGGCTTCCACTCTTGAGTCTCTGAATCGAAACCTTCCGGGTAGATGAAGTTTCCTTCTGCATCGTAACGCGCAGCCATTCCATACTGTGTTGGATCAAATGCTTCAATCTCAATCTCATGTCCTTCATTTGCCTGCTTCAATGAAAGAGAGATGCGACGACGCTCTAGATCGATATCGATAATCTTTACGAAGAGCTCGTCATCAACTGCAACAACCTGCTCTGGAATCTCAACGTGGCGCTCGGCCAACTCTGAGATGTGAACGAGGCCTTCAATGCCCTCGTGAACGCGGATAAATGCGCCGAATGGAACTAGCTTTGTCACAACACCTGGAACAACCTGATTGATTGTGTGTGTGCGAGCAAATGCCTGCCATGGATCTTCTTGTGTTGCCTTAAGAGAGAGCGAAACACGCTCGCGCTCGAAATCAACTTCGAGAACTTCAACGGTAACCTCGTCGCCAACTTCAACAACTTCACCTGGATGATCAATGTGCTTCCATGAAAGCTCAGAGACGTGAACGAGTCCGTCAACTCCACCAAGATCTACGAAGGCACCGAAGTTCACGATAGATGAGACAACACCTGTGCGAACCTGACCCTTTTGTAGCTGGTTAAGGAATGTTGTGCGTGATTCAGATTGAGTCTGCTCAAGGAATGCACGACGTGAGAGAACAACGTTGTTGCGATTCTTATCTAGTTCGATAATGCGGGCCTCAACCTGCTTGCCAATGTATGGCGTTAGGTCGCGAACACGGCGCATTTCAACAAGAGATGCTGGAAGGAAGCCACGAAGACCGATGTCAACGATGAGTCCGCCCTTTACAACCTCAATAACAGTTCCGATGACAACTTCATCGCGCTCTTTCTTGCCTTCGATATCTCCCCATGCACGCTCGTACTGTGCGCGCTTCTTGGAAAGAATCAGACGGCCTTCTTTATCCTCTTTTTGTAGAACAAGAGCTTCGATCGTCTCTCCGACTTTAACAATCTCATTTGGGTCTACATCGTGGCGAATTGAAAGTTCGCGTGAAGGGATTACGCCTTCAGTTTTGTAACCGATGTCTACGAGAACTTCTTCGCGACCTACTTGAACGATTGTTCCGGTGACGAGATCTCCGTCATTGAAATTTCTAATTGTTCCTTCGATTGCTGCTAGAAAATCAGCGGCTGATCCAATGTCATTTACTGCAATTACTGGTGTTGTTGTAGACAAGTGAGCTCCGTAGGGATAGATGAGTAGTAGTTTCCACGTTTGTGGCTGGAGGGCAAGGGTACGGTTTGAGCGTACTTTTGAGCAAATCCGCGCTTAGATCCAAGCGTAGTGATTACACTAAAGGACGTTATGAATCGTTATCGCGCCTTATTTGCACTGCCCAACGTATGGGTCTTGGTGTTGGCCGCGTTTCCAGCGCGAGTGGCCTATGGCATGGTGGGTTTGGCCCTCTTTTTCAAAGCTCAACAGGAGACCGGCTCAATCGCAATCGCAGGATTGGTGATCGGTACAAACTCACTCGCCGGCTCCTTTACCGCTGGAATCCGTGGCTCCCTCATCGATAAGTATGGACAGAAATGGCCACTTCGAATTCTTGTGCCAGGTTATGCATCGATGATGATTATGGTAAATATTTCGCACTCAGCAACTTTTATTCTTGTCTTAGGCACCATCATGGGGCTTACCGCCCCACCAATTAATCTATCTGTTCGCCCATTATGGAAAACAATAGTTAAAGACGATTTCTTGCGTACCGCCTACGCCGTTGATACATCTGTCATGAATACTGCTGGAGTTATCGGTCCGGTAATTGCAACATCGCTAGCTCTCTCTTCGCATCCCGGCAGCGCCCTTATTGCAGCGGCGATCTTAATGAGTATCGGCGGCGGCGCCCTTGCTACTGCACCGGTCTCAAGAGATTGGAAGCCAGAGGTAAAAGAGAAAGGCGCTCAATCTCTATGGCGTAGTCCGGCACTTCGCTTAATGATGCTTGAGGGATCTTTTATTGGTTTTGGCTGGGGACTCTTCGATGTTGCAGTTCCATCTTTTGCAACAATTGAGAAGGTTCCACATCGCACGGCGTGGGTCTTCGCCGCAATGGGGATATTTAGCATTATCGGTGGATTAGTAGCGGGTTTACTTTCCAAGCGCACTTCATCACTCGCGGCGATGCGCAAAACATATTTTCTGTGGTTTCTAGTCTCAATCCCCATTGCATTTACATATCCTGGGTGGTCGATGGCGATTGCTGGAGCATTCTTAGGCTTTGTCGGTGGAGCAATTCAAGTCTTCTACTGGGAAGTCATGGAGGCTGTACGTCCCAAGGGATCGGCAGTCTCATATATGGCCTGGCTATGGACAGTTGAGGGAAGCGTGATGTCACTTGGGGCTGCGGTCGGCGGAATACTCTCTGAGAAAATTTCTCCACAATTCTGTTTATCTTTAACTGCTCTATCTATTGGACTCGGAAACATTGTGCTACTTATAGGTAAGAAGCGTCTAATTGCTGCAGATCGAATTCCAACGGATGAAGAGGATGTTCAGGCAATGGAAGGCAACTCCCCTACCACTAGCTAGTGTGCCGCCTCATGCCACGTTAAACCCAAACCGGCGCTGACGTTGAGTGGGGCTCGAAGCGGGTAGGCCGCCCCCATCTCGCGCTTGACCAACGTTGTGATCTTTTCCTCTTCACCTTTTACAACTTCAATTATTAACTCATCATGAATCTGTAACAACAAACGTGATTTCAAGGACTCCTTCTCAATCGCAGCTTGAACTTTAAGCATCGCTAATTTGATGATGTCGGCGGCCGAACCTTGAATAGGTGCATTAAGCGCCATGCGCTCTGCCACCTCGCGACGTTGACGATTATCACTCATCAAGTCCGGAAGGTAGCGACGTCTGCCCATAATAGTTTCGGTGTAACCAACTTTGCGAGCATCTTCGACTACAGTTTTTAAATAATCGCGAATGCCACCAAAGCGTTGGAAATAGGTATCCATTAAACCTTGTGCTTCTCCCGGGCTGATATCTAGCTGAGCCGAGAGACCATACGATGAAAGACCATATGCAAGTCCATATGACATTGCCTTGATTTGTCGGCGCATTTCTGGATCAACATCATTGGCCTTAACCCCAAAGATAACTGCAGCAATCGTCGCATGTAAATCCTCACCGGATTCAAATGCGGCTAATAATTTAGAATCATTAGAAAGGTGGGCCATTATGCGCATTTCAATCTGACTGTAATCGGCCGTCAAAAGACCCACATAACCCGCACCTGCAACGAAGGCATTTCTAATCGTGCGACCCTCCTCGGTGCGTACCGGAATATTTTGTAAGTTCGGCCCAATCGATGAGAGACGACCAGTAGATGTCACGGTCTGCCCAAAGTGAGTATGTATGCGACCATCTTGAGCAATCTCGGCGATTAACCCTTCAATCGTCGTTGAAAGTTTTTTAGTCTCACGAATTCGCAATAGGTGCGTAAGGATTGGGTGGCCAGTTTTCTGGTGTAACCAATCAAGGCTGTCGGCATCTGTTGTATAGCCAGTTTTAATTTTCTTAGTTTTCGGTAATGATAACTCGTCGAAAAGTACTACCTGAAGTTGCTTTGGTGAAGCTACATTGAATTCGTGACCGGCGGATTCATGGGCCAACTTGGTCTCTCGAACTACTTCGCCATCGAAGAATCCATGAAGTTTCTCAAGTTCTTTTCGATCTACAGCGATGCCGATTCTCTCCATGTGCGCCAATAACTCTGCAATTGGGAGTTCGAGCGTGTTGAATAATTCCAAGAGATTACGTTCAACTAATTCACGTGTAAGCGATGCACGAAGTGCAAATAGAGTTCTAGCAGAGGTAAGAAGTTCTTGTTCTGGAGTTGTCTTATTGATTACCGATCCATCTCCCCATCGCTCTTGTAAGTCACTGAGTTCTTGGGCACGGACTCCGGGGTTTACTAAGTAAGCTGCAATCGCCGTATCGAACACAATACCAATGAGAGATTGAGTACGAGCCAGGCTTTTAGCATCATGGGCAATCTTCTTAATATCTGGATTAGTAGCCCAATCCCCCATTGAAGAGGCATGCACCAGAAAGACATCATCAGCTGAAAGGGCAACTGCATATCGATGTAGTTTTTCATCAACTAACAGGTAGGTCAGTCCGATGGCGCCGGTGTGTGCTGCAATTTTTGCATCGGCCTCTTTAGGCGTTAACACTCCCTCACTCATCTCATCGGCAAAGAGCAGCAATTCAGGCTCATCACTCTTTACAGCACTCCCCTTTAAGGCTATTGGTTTTATGCGATCTTTAAGAGTCTTAAACTCTAGGAGATCAAAGAGTGGATTGGTCAATCTCTCATCGACTCCGGTCCACGCCAAGGCATCTATGGAGAGCTCTATAGGAACATCGAACACCAACTGCGTAAGTTCGCTATTGAGAATTACATTATCGATTGAATCTCGTAGTGACTGTCCAGCTTTTCCAGGCAGCTTATCCGCGTTTGCGATCAACTCTTTCAGGGAGCCATACTCAACAATCCATTTTGAGGCGGTTTTTTCACCCACACCTGGAACTGACGGCAGATTATCGCTCGGATCTCCGCGCAGAGCGGCAAAATCTGGGTACTGCGACGGGGACATTCCATATTTTTCCGCCACCGCTGCCGGCGTCATTCTCGCTAAATCACTAACTCCACGCTTTGGATAGAGAACGGTCGTCTTATCATTTACTAATTGAAATGAGTCACGATCGCCGGTACAGATTAAGACCTCGGCACCTTCGCTCTCCGCGCGTTTAGCTATTGTTGCCAAAATATCATCGGCCTCATATCCATCAATCTCAAAACTCAATATCCCGAATGCGCTCACTAATTCATGCAGGTAGGACATTTGTGATCGGAACTCATCTGGAGTCTTTGCACGGTTGGCCTTGTATTCGGGAAATATCTCAGATCTAAATGTTTTTCTTGAAACATCGAAGGCCACGGCAACATGTGTTGGTTTCTCGCTCGAAAGCAGGGAAAGTAACATGGTTGCAAAGCCATAAATAGCATTAGTGTGCTGGCCACCAGCTGTCGTGAAGTTTTCCGCTGGAAGGGCATAAAAAGCCCGATATGCCATTGAATGCCCATCAATAAGTAATAGGCGTTTGCTCATGTGCTCATCCTAGATTGCTGGCTAGACTCTGACCTTATGAGCGATAAGAGTTTTCTAGAAATAATCCGAGAGCGTGGCGGCGGCGCACTTGGTATAAAGATGGGAATCGAAATAATCGAGGCCTCCCCCCAACGTTTAGTGGCAACGATGCCCGTTGAGGGAAATACTCAACCCATCGGTTTGTTACATGGTGGAGCCAGCGTTGTTTTAGCCGAAACTCTGGGATCAGTTGGTTCTGCTTTACATGCCGGACCAACTCGAATGATCGTTGGAGTAGATATCAACGCTACCCATCATAAATCGGCGACTGAAGGAGTAGTCACGGCAGTAGCTACTGCGCTCTCTTTGGGTAAGACACTCTGCTCGTACGACGTGGTCATCACGAATGACAAGGGCGAACGTACATGTACTGCTCGGATAACCTGTTTGATTTTGGCAGAGCGCTAAAGATTAAGAGTGCGCTCCAGTGCCAAGGTAGGCCTCGCGTACGGCAGGATCATTGAGTAGATCGGCAGCTGCCGCCTCTTTAACAACGTTTCCTGTCTCAAGGATGTAAGCACGGTGAGCACGCTGGAGAGCCTGCTGTGCATTCTGTTCAACTAACAAGATAGTCACACCAGTCTTATTGATTTGAGTGATGATGCGAAAAATATTGGCGATCATCTGCGGTGCAAGACCCATTGATGGCTCATCTAGGAGTAGTACTTTTGGACGAGCCATGAGAGCACGACCAATAGCCAGCATCTGTTGCTCTCCCCCAGATAATGTGCCACCGGCTTGTCCTGAGCGCTCCTTTAAACGTGGGAAAAGTTCATAGACTTTATCTAGATCTTCACTCATTTCATGACGACGATTCTTGCGATGGAACTTTCCCATCTCAAGATTTTCGAGCACGGTCATGCCAGGAAAAATTCCGCGACCCTCGGGGGCCTGTGAAATTCCAATATCTACTCTCTCGTGTGCGGGCACTTTAGATATATCCCGGCCGTCGAAGATAATCGATCCACTCGATACCTTTCGCAGCCCCGAGATAGTTTTGAGCGTCGTTGTTTTGCCTGCGCCATTTGCACCGATTAATGTAACGATCTCGCCCTCATTAACAACGACCGAGATGCCTTTAATCGCCTCAATCTTGCCGTAGTGAACACGTAGATCTTTAATTTCAAGACGCATCTGCTGGAACTCCTAAATAGGCCTCAATAACCTTTGGATCACTTTGTACTTTACTTGGCAGATCATCGGCGATTTTTACACCGAAATCTAAGACAGCAACGCGATCAGAGATTCCCATAATTAGCGACATGTCATGTTCAATGAGCAGAATTGTGTATCCAGCATCACGAATCTTCTTGATCAGAGATGCGAGCTCAACTTTTTCAGCTGGATTAAAACCTGCTGCCGGTTCATCAAGAAGAAGAACCTGTGGCTCAGTACCCATCGCACGTGCAATCTCTAGGCGGCGTTGATCTCCATAGGGAAGATTTTTTCCCAATTGATCGGAGCGGTGTCCGATTCCCATGAAATCTAGAAGCTCCTGTGCACGTTCGCGCCCGGCCTTCTCCTCTTTACGTGAGCGTGGCAGACCTAAGAGAGCTCCTGGTAGTCCAGAGCGCTTGTGCACATCGGTAGCAGTAATAACATTTTCAAGGGCAGTCATCTCTCCCCATAGTCGAACGTTCTGAAATGTACGGGCTAGGCCAATCTTGGCGATCTTGTGGCGCTTCATGCCGAGAATACTCTGACCATTAAAGAAGATATCTCCTTGCGTGGCCTGATACACGCCTGTAATCACATTGAAGACAGTTGTTTTTCCTGCACCATTTGGTCCAATGAGTGCGCAAATCTCACCCTTATTTACATGCAAGTCGACGGCATTCAGAGCAGTTACGCCACCAAATTGCATAGTGAGGTTTTTGAGTTCTAAAATCTTTTCACTCATTTACTTGACCGCCTTTTGCTTAATTTTTTCACGCTTCTTACGTGGCAAGAGTCCATCTGGACGTACGTTCATGATGATTAGTAGAACGAGACCAAAAACCAATTGGCGAGCATTACTAATGAATCGAATGCGTTCAGGCAGGTAACCGAGAATCGAGGCGCCGAGAATAACTCCCCAGATATTTCCTAAGCCGCCAAATACCACACAGGCAAGGACAAGGATTGATGTATTGAATGTAAACATATCTGGTGCGATAAACATCGTCTTCGATGCATAAATGACTCCTCCTGCACCACCAACGGCTGCTCCGATTGTAAATGACCAGAGTTTATACACGAGTAAGTTAACGCCCATAAGAGCGGCTACATCCTCATCTTGACGGATAGCCTCCCATGCACGCCCTGGACGCCTGACAGTAAAGCGACGCACCATCCAGATAACCAGCAAAATCATTACCAATATGACCCAGAAATAAGCTGCGTGATCATTGAGCTCAAATTTCTGCCCAAAAATTGGCGGAGGATTTGGAACACCAACTACGCCGTTAGGGCCACCAGTAATATTGAGATTAAGTGCAACGATACGAACAATTTCACCGAAGCCGAGCGTAACAATTGCTAAATAATCTCCACGTAATCGAAGAGCTGGTAGGCCTAAGAGAAGACCAGCAAGCATTGCGAAAAAGATACCAAATGGAAGAATCTCCCAAGTATTAAGACCCGTCATTGTTCCCATGATTGCCATCGTGTAAGCACCAATGGCAAAGAAGGCTACGTATCCCAAATCGAGAAGTCCCGATTTTCCTACAACAATATTTAATCCAAGCCCCATGAGAACAAAGAGTGCGATGGGATAGACAAGGACGGCTTGATATGAAGAGATTGGCGTATTTAGAAAGCTCGTCGGCCCAAACTCACCGGCATATGGCATTAAGGCGACGATCGTAATCGCGGTGACCACGAAGATAATGCGCTTTGTGCGGCTCCAATTTTCCCAAATTGAAGCACCTTTATCTCGAAGATTTATCATCATGTCCTCGTCTGCTGGACAGCTTCACCGAAGATGCCATTTGGTTTCAGGAGTAAAACTAGAACTAGAACCAGGAAGACAGTTACTGACTTCCATTGAGAGCCCAGAATCGCCGATGCAAACTGTTCGAGCACGCCAAGGAAAATGCCACCGTAAAATGCGCCTCGTAAGTTTCCGATTCCACCAAGAACAGCGGCAGTAAAAGCGGCCAAACCTAGGTTAAAGCCAACATTAAACTGTGTCGTTTCATAAACTGTTGTATAAAAGAAGGCCGCTGCACCTGTCGTTAAACCGCCAATAAAGAAGGTGAGTGATACAACTCGATTGAGGTTGATTCCCATCAACTTCGAGTTTTCTTCACTCATAGAGACGGCACGGATGGCTTTACCCAAGCGAGTTTTTGTAACGAAGCGATCAAGAACAAAGAAAATCACAATGCCGGAGACGATAACCATGACTGTATCGATTCGAAAGTTAGCTCCAGCTATTTCGCCAAAGGACCACTTATCTAGGAGTCTAGGTGAGGTCTGTGGGCGTGAGAATGTCACGATTCGAGTGGTCTCTAAGAGGACAATTGATACTGCAATCGCCGAAATCAGGCTAGCCAAACGATTTGTACCTAGTGCGCGCAACCGTCTGTATGCAACGAGCTCAACTAGAACACCGAGAATGCCGCTAACTAGCATTGAGAAAATTAAGGCAAATAAAAGTGTGTAGACCAATCTAAAACCATGAAGTGGCTCGGAGTTGGTTTGATTATTTAAGATTCCAACTTGTGCGACAACTGTTGCAAATGTTCCGATCATAAAGACTTCGGAGTTAGCAAAGTTGATTAAACGCAAAACCCCATAAACCATCGTGTAGCCAAGCGAGATCAAGACATATATAAAGCCAAGGGCCACGCCTTGAAGACAGAGAGACCAAAACTGACTACTTAAGACCTGTAAATTCATAGTGTCCACTTCATTGTAGTAATCGCAGCCGCCTCTGAATTTAACCAGAGACGGCTGCGACTATTCGATACTTTTCTTACCTATTAGTTAAGCAACTGCTACGTAAGTAATCTTTCCAGCTTTGATTGTAAACGCGCCAACTGCTGCTCCACCGATGATGTCGCCGTAACGGTCGAACTTGATCGTGTCGCCAGCAATGCCCTTGAAGGAGCCGTTTGTGAGGCAACCTTGGATACCTGGGCGAGAAACCTTGCCCTGCTTGATGCACTCAAGGAAGATATTAGTAGCGTTATATGTTGATGTTACATAAGTGCCTGGAGACTTGATTCCAGTGAGCTTTGTGTAAGCAACCATCTGTGCAGCTGAAGCTACATCTTCAAATGGAACATCTGCAGCTGTTAGGCGTGAACCTTCTGCAGCTGTGTTACCAGCGTTATTAGGGAAAGTCTGCTTAAGTGTTCCGTCGCCTGATGCGAAAATACCTGTGTATCCACCATCGCGAAGAGCCTTAACAAACTTTGCAGCATCTGGTGCGTAACCACAGTAGATAACAACGTTAGCTCCTGATGCCTTCACCTTTGCAACTACTGATGTGTAATCACTTGTGTTCTCAGGAACATTATCGGTTCCCTTGATTAAGGATTTAATACTTGGTGCTGTGTAAGCTGCAAGACCTGCACCGTAAGCGGTCTTATCATCTACGAGATAGACGGCAGGAGAGGCAACGCCCTTGATTGCATAGCGGGCAAGTGCTGGTCCCTGATACTTATCATTGGCTACAACGCGCTTGAAGATTGGGAAGCCGTTAACTGGGGCCTTCTTATCTGTCAATGAAACACGTGTTGCTGACATTGAAATCATCGCTAATCCACCGGCTTTGTATGCTGGCAGTGATGCCTGTGTTGCGCCAGAGAAAGCTGGTCCGATTAGACCGATAATCTTCTTGTTTGATGCAATTCCAGGTGCAACAACTGCTGCAACTTCAGCTAAACCTTGATCATCTGCGAGAACTAACTCGACCTTAGTCGTAGGATTTGTAGCGTCGTACTCAGAGAGTGCAAACTTTGCTCCTGTTAGCTCATCTTGTCCTGTTAATGCATTAGGTCCAGTTAGTGGAGCCTGGAACGCTAAGTAAACAGTCTTCTGAGCTGCTGTTGCTGATGTAACCGCTGAAACGCCAAAAACTAGCGCAGCTGCAGAAACAACGGCGAGGGACCGCTGGATCTTCTTATTCATGTAAAGCCTTCCGATAGATTTTGATGTCCCGAGATAGGGAGTGCGTAAGGGTATGTCTTAGCCCCGGTAAGTGCAACTGAAAGTGAGGTTTTTAAGACACTTTTGTATAACGATAACGGCTTGGGCTCTCGCCCTACTCGATCACCCGCCTAGATAGGCCTTTGTTACCGCTTCGTCCTTGGCCAAATCCGATGCAACTCCACTCATCTTAATCAGGCCCGACTCTAGAACATAGGCTCTATCTGCAACATCTAATGCAGCTGCAGCATTTTGCTCGATGAGCAGGATTGTGATTCCCTGTTCGCGAATTTTGATAATCGTCTCAAAAATCATATCCACTAAAACCGGAGCTAGACCCATAGATGGCTCATCAAGAAGAAGAAGTTTTGGAGCTCCCATGAGTGCGCGAGCTACGGCAAGCATCTGTTGCTCTCCGCCAGACATCGTTCCGCCCTTTTGCTCATAGCGTTCGCGAAGTTTTGGAAATAGATCTAACACTCTCTCGCGATCGGCCTCAATAGCGGCCTTATCGTTACGCAGAAAAGCACCGAGATCTAAATTCTCGCGTACTGACATACGAGGAAATATGCGGCGACCTTCGGGAGATTGACACAGACCCTTTGCAACAATTTCATGTCCAGCTTTTCCAGCAATCTCTTGGCCATCAAAAACTATGCTGCCAGAGATCGGCTTTAGCAATCCAGAAATTGTTCGGAGTGTGGTGGATTTACCCGCTCCATTTGATCCAATGAGTGTGACTATCTCGCCCTGATTAACTGTAAGAGAAAGACCCTTAACGGCCATGATGGAGCCGTAAGAGACTTTGAGATCTTTAACTTCAAGTAGGACGCTCATGCCTTTTCACCCTTTGCTTTACCGAGGTATGCCTCGATTACTCGTTGATTGGATTTGATTTCGGCAGGTGCACCCTCAGCGATTTTTTCTCCCTGATCAAGAACTGTGACTCGCTCAGAGACTGACATAACAACACTCATATCATGTTCGATCAGAAGAATTGAAACATCTTGCTCGTCTCGAAGTTTGTAGACAAAGTTAATGAAAGTTAGTGACTCTTGTGGATTCATACCGGCGGTTGGCTCGTCTAATAGAAGAACCTTTGGCTTCAAAGCCAGTGCACGTGCGACCTCAAGTCGGCGTTGATCTCCGTACGAGAGATTTCGTGCATACTCCCCAGCCATCTTTCCGATGCCAACGAAATCTAGAAGTCTACGTGCATCTTCACGTGCCTGTTTTTCTTCTCGGCGCTGCGAAGGGGTGCCGATAATCGTTGCAATGATTCCAGCTTTCATATGAGAGTGCATTGCAACCATGACATTTTCCTCTGCAGTCATGAGTCCAAAGAGACGGATATTTTGGAATGTGCGCGCGATTCCGCCGGCAGCTATCTTGTGAGGAGGCCTTGCAGTGATGTCCTCTTCGCCAAATAGAACGTTTCCACTTGTTGGCTTGTACAAACCTGTCAGCACATTAAAGAATGTCGTCTTACCGGCGCCATTGGGGCCGATCAAACTAACAATCTTGCCCGTTGGAATATCAAAGGTCACATTGTTTACTGCAGTTAGGCCACCGAATTTAACGGTTATATCTTTTGCAAGCAATGCACTTGTCATTAGTGAGTCCCCCCAAGGTTAGAAGTCTCATCATCAGCCTCATGCAAAATCGCTTTGAGTCTGGACTCTGGGATCAGACCTTCTCGTTTGTAGAGCATCATCAGGATGAGAACGCCACCAAAGAGAAGGAAGTTGTAGGAAGGAAAGTTGATTGTTGTACCGAAGGTGTTGTTGACTAGATCTCCAAAGGCGGGAAGTCCTGTCGAGTTAATCCAGGCAATCAGAAGTGCTCCGACCATAACGCCCCACAC
>Ga0268283_1000930_pt1 | contig 15897 bp, 16 predicted proteins | sample saktaG_13_FD_190140 | JGI IMG/M metagenome (GOLD analysis project Ga0268283, IMG submission 190140) | Saline water microbial communities from Sakinaw Lake, British Columbia, Canada - sak_2013_06_06_36m | ecosystem: Environmental > Aquatic > Non-marine Saline and Alkaline > Saline ... | reverse complement strand
GGAGCTGCCGATTGTTGTTTCAGATACCCAGGCGTACCGGCAGTTCGGGAATGCGCTTGTACCGCCGATTGCCGAAAGCGTGGCAAACCAGGTGGTTAAGGTATTCCAATGGGCGGAAAAGAATAATAAAATGACATTACCGAAACCGGCGAAGAGGAACGCTGTTGCCGAATCCAGAAAGGAGAAATACCATGTCACAGCCGGCGCTTGCTGAAAAAGCCGTTCAGGACGCCCTGCAGCATGGCAAGGCGCTGCTGAAATTTATATCCGCCAACAATGTTGGGCTGACAGGAAGCCATGAGTATGGCTATTATCTCCCGGTAAACGCCTGGAAGCTTTACGCTGACCATCCGCCCAAGAAAGGCGTAAATACCGATAAGAAGGTGAAAATCAACTGGCAGGACGGCGAACGGATCACCGATTCGGTTGTTAAATGGTATGGCGTAAAGACGCGGTATGAATACCGCCTGACCGGTTTCGGTAAAAATTTCCCGTACCGGACTGCCGGCAACGTCGGGGACATGCTTGTCCTTGTGCGGACCGGGAATGAAACATTTAATGCCTATGTCTTTAATTCCACGGAAGACATGGAGTACGTGCAGGCTGCACTGGGAACGGAAATAATAGATAAGGCGTGGGGGGTCTACCCCGCGGAGCTGGCCGGCCGGGAAGAGACCGCGGATGACTGCATCGACAGGCACTTTCAGGCGTTTATCAAAAAAATAAAGATATTCCCGCCGTCATTGGAATTCTCCGGAACAACGCGCGACGCGATTCTGGACTGTATCCGCGACTTCAAAAAGCTTACCAACGACAAACAACTGGCGCTTCTTCTGGACCGGGAATACGACCTTTTCAGGATGGCGGAGAGCCTTTTGTGCCGGGACGATGTGACCAGGCAATATAAAACCATTGATGAATTTATTGCCGCCGCCAGCAGTATTATGAACCGCAGAAAATCCCGCGCGGGCAAATCGCTTGAACACCATGTGGAATATCTGTTCAGAACGGCCGGGATCCCGTTTGATGCTCATGCGAAGGTAGACGGTGAGCCGGATATCCTTATACCGGGGAAACAGGCATACCAGGACAAGGCGTGGCCGGAAGATAAACTTTTTGCGGTATGCCTGAAGACAACCTGCAAAGACCGCTGGCGGCAGATACTCAACGAGGCGAAAAGGGTCAAAAGAAAACATCTGTTGACCATACAACAAGGAGTCTCGACCGGGCAGCTTACAGAGATGCGGGATTCCGGAGTAACACTGGTTGTGCCGGAACACCTGCATAAATTATATCCGGTTGTCCCGGATATGAAGATCCTGTCTCTGGAAAATCTTATCACGGACATCAAGGTGCAGTTTCCCGGCGGCGCCGGGAAGTTCAGCGGGACTTGTTGAGGCGGGCAATAATCCGGCCGGCGGCGGACTCCGGGGATCTTCGGACGGTATGCTCCCAAATATGGAGAACTTTCCAGCCGGCTTTTTTTAATAATTGATTTACGGCACTATCCCGTTTTGTATTGTTCTTTATTTTCTTATCCCAGAACGCGCGGCGGGTCTTTGGCCGGACAAAACACTTCGGGCATTTATGCCAGAAGCAGCCGTCAACAAAAACAGCCAGCTTCCCGGCCGGGAAGACAATATCCGGTTTTCCGGGCAGTTTATGGTGGAGGCGGTAGCCCCGGATCTTTTTCTGGGATAGACACCGGCGAAGCGCCATTTCCGGCCCGGTGTTCTTTGCCCGGATCATGGACATGTTATAGCTTCGCTGTTTTTTTGTTAAGGTGTCTGCCATAACGCCGGGAAGACTAGGCGCAACAACGCTCAATATGATGAAGGATGCTTGCCGCCTGTATTCTGCTGAACTCCGGAGGGAGGGCATTGCCAATCAACAGCGCAATCTTTGCTCTTGGAATTCCGGTGGCAAACTTGTAATCAATCGGGAAGGTCTGCAATAACGCCGCCTCTCTCGCGGAGATGCACCTATCTTCTTCTGGGTGCAAGAACCTTCCCTTTGATGGATTCAGGCAACCTCCAGTGATAGTTGAGGATACGGCATCCCACCGCAATCTCCCATACACATCAGTGAATCCAATATTCTTTTTCTTATGACACTTCAGTTGATATCTCCTGGGCAAGTCTCTTCTGCTGCCGCCATCTTTAGGTATTAGAGAAATCATCTCCATGACAGACGCCGTGTGTTTAGGATAGATTGTGTTCAACACATCTTGCTTCCTGTCGCCTCTCAACATCTCAAATGTTTTCCTTACCGTGACAGTTGTATTCACGCCATCCGCAACATCAATCTTGGAGAGTCTGGAGCCGACCAACACCAACCTCTTTCGACGCTGTGGAACCCCGTAATCAGCAACGTTGATGACCCTATATGAGATGTGGTATCCAAGTTTCTTTAGTCTGCAAACAACGCTCTTGAACAGTGTGTAGTCTACAATGCCCGGAACGTTTTCGAGCATAATGGTCAACGGGCTTAATTCCTCGACGAGTCTATAATACTCGTCAATCAATCTATTCCTTTCATCTCGCACTGCAGCCTTCCTGTTCAATTTTCTCACTAGCGAGAACCCCTGACACGGGGGACACCCCGCCAGGAGATGGAGCGGAGCGCCTTTCAACAGTGGGACAATTGCAGCCGCACGGAGCCCTCGAATGTCGCCCTCAAAAAGCACCGTTTCCGTGTGGTTCATGCGGTACGCTTGCGCGGCGAACTTGTCCACCTCAATGCCAGCTACAACATGGAAACCTGCCTGTCGCAGACCTTCAGACAGACCACCGCAACCCGAAAACAGGTCAACAGCGTTATAAATGTCCTTGGTCATGGCGTTGTCTTCACCGAGTTATCAAGGCGTTTAAATAAATGCGACAACAAGCTCAGCAAATCCAGACAGTCCTTTTCCGAAAACAGGTCAGACACTCGCAGGTCCTCAATTTCCTCATGTGATAGCGGATGCCGGCCGCCAACGATAAGGCCCTGTGACAACTGCTGCTGGCCTTCCTGTATGTTCTCCCTGGTGGTGGCCGTAAACTCATCACTGTTTTGTTTTCTATAATGATGGACGACATCTAAGATAGCGGCCCTCGATCTAAACACTTTTCCCATCAGATCTCTTTCGGTGATATTACTTTCCCCGGACTTGGCCATGGTCGCGTTCACATACTTCTTCGTGGCCTCCAAGAAGGCGGTGTAGTAGTTCTTATTGACGTAGTACTGTCGTGATGCTGCTTGCACCTCTCCATGCAAATGCCTCCAATGCAATAGCGGGTACTCTGGGGCAATCACGTGCAGTGCCTTGATGATAGGTGTGAACGTTTCGAGTGCATCTTCCCCGCCCAACGCCTCGATGATTTGCAGCATGTTCTTCCTCACGTCATCGGGCATAGTGTCTGTCCATGCCTTCGCATCTATCCCGGTCGCTTGTTTTAGCTCCTCATCTTTCTTCTCTTTCCTTTGACGCCGCCAATCTATGTTGACTTGTGACACCAGACCAGACAGGAACGCTCTAAACTTCACCATTTCCGGATGTTCCCAATCCACCGACTGCCGGTTCGTCGAGATGACATCCTCCGGAAACATGTCAATAAAATCTGCGGTAATCCACCCGGTCAAGTACTGATAGAAATGGCTAGAGGCGCTGGTTGAAAAAAACTCAGGAGCATTAACAAGTTTACCACGCGAGAAGAGTGTTATCCCTCTCAATCCAGATGATGGAGCGATGGGCTTGATGGAGGTCAAGAACTCGCCGTGTATCTTCCCTTTATATTCGGAAGTGGCAGGCACCAAGAGATCGGAATCAAGAGACCATTCAAACTCCTTTGCCAGTGTGCTGTATTTCCTCTTGTTATCAATAGCGATTCTATCCCCACCTGGAGATGTAATTACTAGTTTAAAGTTGTTATCAAAAATGAAGATTCTGGACAGACTATCTGCCAAGCCCATCAAATCAAATGCCGACTTCCTCTTAAGGCCGGTTAGTGTGATGGTTGTGCCATCCTTCTCCTCGGTGTCTTCGTCCTGCCTTGTAACATCAGGATGGTAGGGCCCCTGCGCGTTCATCAAGGCGTTCCAATCCAGTACAAACTCATTCAACTTCTTGTTCTGCCGTGATAGCACTGTGATAGTTGTCGCTAATCCAAAGAGAGCCAGTTTTCCGAGTCCCTTCTTTCCTGTTGGAAGCCGATTGAATTTAACTGACGGTTCATCACCATCTGTTCTTCTATTTCGCCCGATGACAAGGAATTTGTTCTGGATGTCATCAAATGACATGCCGGCCCCGTCATCTTCAACCGTGATTTCCTGCGGCACACCATCCTTCTCTGATAATGTAATGGTCACATTCGCGGCGCCAGCGTCGTAGGAGTTGGATACTATCTCTGCCAGAGCAGGAGGAAGCGTTGCATACATCCGCAGCCCCAGATGCTTAATCGTCTGAGGGTCAAACCTCATTTCCAGTGTATTGTTGGGCATATTATTTGTAGTCAATATAAGGCCGGTTATCGCAAGGTCCTCCCGACGTTAATTTTTTCCCGCTTAAATATTCGCGGAAATATTCCCTTACCGCTATAATACAAAAACCGGGGCGGGACTGCATCCCAACGCAACAAGGATCTGTCAGGATTAAATAAAGGATTTACACCGCATTTTTAAATCTTATTCTTGCAAGGCCGCGGTTGTTAGCGCGGGCCTTACCGCCGCAGGCGGTAAGGGGGGCGCGCGGCCGCGCAGGGGTGGGGCAGGGCTGTTGCGGCCCGGCGGCCCCACGAACCGGCCCGCCTTTGGCGGGCGGGCGCCGCGACCACAGGGCGCGGCGGTGGGGCGAACAGCCGCAAGCCTGGCCGGCCAGCCGCCAGGCTGGACGGCAGGGCGGCGGCTGCGCCGGGCCGCGTAAGGAACTCCACTTTATAAAGGAACTCCGCTCGCGAGTAAGCGCACATTTGCCCCGGACGGCAAGTTAACATAACGATGTTATGTATAACCCAAGCCCGCCCGCCTCCTTAAAATCTATCAGGAACGGAGCGGGCGCAGGGCGAGCAATACGCCGGGGAAAGGGCAACTTACGATAATGCAAGCATTATCGTAAAGGGCGGTTCCCCTGCGGACGGCGCATCGCGCCGAGCGTACCGCCCCGCCTATGGCGGGGCGTGCGGCCGCTATGCGGCCGGCGAGGGAACGACGCCTTGCTGGGCCGCGGCGGCCAGGCAAGGCGGCGCGCGGTGCGCTGGCCGCAGGGGAACCGCCCGTGTTGCCCGGTCCGCCAGCAGGCGGATTCCCCGGCGTATTGCCGCTTGCCGGTAGGGGCAAATTTGCGCTTACTCGCGTTAAGCCGCGGTCTACCTTATCGAGCAACCGCAGGAGCTGGGCGTTAACGTCGAGACTATCGAGGGAACGCCCTGCGGCGAGCGTCGTTATAAGGCGCGGCCATGCGGCCCCACGAACCGGGCCGCAGCAGCGGCCGGGCGCCGCGACCGCAGGGCGCGGCGGTGGGGCAAACGGCCGCCAGTGCTGCCGGCGCATTCGCGGCGCAAGGCTGGACTGGCGGCCGCGCATGGCCGTTACCTGGTTGTTTAAGGATGCCGGCCTGGTCTGCGCCGTTTGCGCAGATCTGGCCGGCCTCATTATTGTGAAGAGCGGCCGCGGCAGTAGTGCTGCATTTGCTGAAGGCAAAGGCAGCGCTACTGACCGCAAGGCCGTTTCATCGTATGTGAAGCCGAGCACGTCGACGAAGACCTGGGCGTATTGTGATGACTTTAAAGTCGCTTCGTTATAAGGCGCGGCCATGCGGCCCCACGTACCGGGCCGCAGTAGCGGCCGGGCGCCGCGGCTTTGCGCGGCGGTGGGGCGAACGGCCGGCAGGGTAGCCGGCTCGCCGGCTACGCGGCCGGCAGCGCATGGCCGTTACCTGGTCGTTTAAGGCAGCTGGCCTGGCCTGCGCACAAGCGCAGGTCTGGCCGGCCTCATTATCGTGAAGAGCGGCCCGCGGCAGCAGTGCCGGCTTTGCCGCCAGGCAAAGGCGGAGCTGCGGCCGCAAGGGCCGTTTCCACAGATCATAACGTCTAGGCGCTCGTCGTAAAACGTGGGGTAGAATGACACGGGCACGTCGTGGAAATGCTGTCCTGGCGCATTCTTGCGCGAATTTAAAAGGCCATTTCGCCAGAAATGGCCATAAACGCGCTTAAAGGGCTTTTAGGGGGGAAGGGTCGTTTTGGCCGGGAAAGCGCCTCTAGGAGCCGCCGGCGGCGGTTGTATGGGGGCGTAAGAGTCAGGAGCTTCGTACACGGATCATTAACAAAGTCACACTGGATCCCCGTAATGAGTTCTAACTTTTTCATCAACACCCAGGGCTAAACAGATTACACCTCGGGCGGCGCTTATTAAGGCTTCATCACGTGAAGCTTCAGTTTCATTTGTCCACTTGCCGCCATGGAAGAGGTTGTTGCGGACGACATAGGCTGCATCTAATAACCAAAAAAGAGATGGGGGAGTAGGCGGGGCATCTATAGCTTTCCAACCTAATGCGTCCACAAGCTTTACTTGGCGACATGGAGGGGAATGCAGAATATAAGCAACATCAGTAAAATCCGAATTGCAGACAAGTTGATGCTCATTAGCAAAACGGCGCCAATCCACAATCAATTGCTCTCCTCGTTGTTTTGAATAACCAGTTTGCTTTAATGCAAACTCGAACCGGGAGAACTCCCGCATAAACTTATAACACAGACAGGCTTGTTCAGGGGAAAGGCTGAATGGTTGCCCGAGAATAATATTCTCAGTCATATATGTTTTGAAATCAATAAATAGATAGCGGCCTAATAATAACGTGAATTAGCAGGGGCTTTTTTTAGCCCTTGCGCAATTTCTCTAGCAATCTTTACGCAAGTATCGGGCAGACTCTCTTTCATACCAGAGTCACAGGGCGAACCTGCGGCGCACCCGCTACCGTTTTGATAGTTAATTCCCCCAAGTAATGCACCACTTTCCACATCAATTATTTTCACTGAAGCAGACCCGATTTTACCCTGGAAATAAGGATCATGATTCCCATTCACGAAAACTAACGCATCGACGTTTAAGATGTTCCCGACTTTCTTTAAGTTTTCCGGCAACAGGATCCCATTCATGTTTAATTTTAATTCTTCCATAATAGCGGACAATCTAGATCTTTCCACCACCACAAAGCCATATGGCAACAACTCCGAAGAAATTCCATCAGCCAGAATATTATCTGACACAAATGCCAGCCTATAATTCGGTTTATTCACCAAGGAGTCCGCAAAATTAGATTTCACCTGAGCACCACTACAACCAACTAAACCAAGAAATAACACGATGGAGAAGTTTTTAAATATTTTACCCATACCCGCCTCCGTTCCCGACAGGATTACCATCTGCTTCTAGGATTTATGCTTAGTCATTATACTGCATTCATTGCAAAGCCCCGGTTGTTTGCCCGTCGGGCAATTCAGCGCCGCTTGGCTTTCAGTAGGCCCTTAGCCGGGTTGAAATCCACGTCCAGCCGGGGCGGTATCCAGATCAGCTGCCCGGTCTTGGGGTGCCGGACATGGCGCCCTGGGCGTGTCTTCTTAGTGAAGGAGCCGAAGTCTTTAAAGTAAACCCACTCACCTTTCTGCAGGCTGGCGGTCATCTTGGCCAGCATCGAATCTATGATCGCGGCCGCGTCCACCTGGGAAAGGAAGAACTCTTTGGCTATCGCCCTAGCAAGCTGACTTTGGGTCATTTCTTCCTGCTTTAATCCTGACCCATTCTTTGCAGCCACCTTTCAAAATATGGCCTGTCGTTATTCGCGCGAGTTTCAAACCACTCATCACAAATAAAATACCACTCACCGTAAACTTTAACAGGCCCTTTCCAATATCGGTCCGGCCGCCGTTCATTTGAAGCTGTCGCCCGGCGAAGCAACGGGAACTGGATGTTGAAAGTTCTATTCGAGTACTCCAATGTTAACATGCGCTGGATTTCTGCAGGGGGCACCGCATTGTCTTTAAACATTCTTTTCAACTGGTCTCGAACAAACACCCCAATGGCTTGTTGGCGCACTGCCGGGCGGTTGCCTTCAGCTTCGTGCGCGGAGATCCATTCGAGGATGGTTTTTGAGATCTTCCCGAGATCGGTCGGGTTGTGCTTTATAACCTGGGCGGCGGTCTGGTCCCAGGTGAGGTCGGTCTTCTTGAGGTACTTCTCGATGGCGGCGGCCACGTCCACCTTCATAACCGTGTTGCGCTTGGCCGCTTTAGCCAGGGCGACGGCTTCGACTATGACGGCTTCGAGCACGGTGTCAAAGTCTTCGATGAGCTTCTTTACCGCCGCCGCCTGGGTACGCATCTTCTTGGCGTTGGTGATGTAGGCTTTTACCGTCGTGGTTTTGATGATTCCAGTTTTAGCGGCCATGGGGTTTCTCCGTTTCGGGGTGGGTCAGTTTGAAGATCATCAGGTCCTTGATCGCCTGGTTGAGGTTCTTCATCTCGTAGATCTTGAGGGCGTCCTCGTTGCCGCCTATCACGGGGAGCATGACTTCCTTTAGCTTCTCGGTGATGCGGGCGGTGGCGATGGCCTCGGCTTCGAGGCCGTAGAGCTTCTTCTTGCCGCCGGGCAAATCCTCGACCAGGTACTTCTGGTTTTTGTAGTGGCGTTGCTCCACGTCGGCGAGCCACTTCTTATTTTTGGCTTCCATGTCGGCGCCGGCGCGGATGGGATAGCGGGCCAGCATGATTTCCTCGGGCGTAAGCATGTCCGGGTTGATCAGGTCGTAGACCTTGGTGTTCTTGATCTTGTAGTGGCGGAGGTTGTCCAGGAAGGCGTCCCGGATGATCCAGCCCGAGGGATCGTAGTCGACGATGCTGTACAAATAGAAGGAGCGCTTGAGGTTCAGCTTCGAGCTGCCGGCCGGGTTGTAGGCCACCTCGGGCGCGTCCGTGTAGCGCAGCTGCACGGGCGCGGGCCCGCTGACCTTGGCCTTCTTCAGGTCGTCCACGAAGTATTCCGTATTCATCACCGAGGGCTGGCCGCCCAGGGCGATGGCCGAGACGTTGTACTGCTTGTTGAGTTCGGTGAGGTAGCCGAAGTGGCCGAGCTTCTCCGAGAAGGGAATGATGTTGGCGTTCACGCCAATCTTCTTGTTGGCGGCGTTCTCGTCGCGGAAGCCTATGTCCTTGTAAGACATGAGGGTGAAGTCCTTCACCATAGCGACGATGTTCTCGGTGAGCTGCTTGTACTGGTCGGTCTCGGCCGAGAGCGCGCCGGCGCGGGCCAGCGTTGACTTGATGTACATGTACCAGTAGGTACGGACCAGTTCGTTGAAGGGCTTCTCTCCGGAGCTGACGCGCTCCTTCATCTGCCAGACCAGGTTGCGCATGAGCCGGGACACGTTGACCGGGTAGGCGGGGGCGGCGCCCTCGGCTTTAAAGTTCTTAATGAGCCAGTCTTTCTTCTGGTCGTGGATCAGTTCGTCGTAGTGGCGGATGCCGGCCTTCCGGAGGCGTTCTGCGAGTGATGGGGGCATAGTTTTGAGTATATAACTAAATATGGCCGTTTGATAGCCTTTTTTAGCCTGAAACGGGCTAACGGCGCGTTTCAGGGGGCATTTATGGACTCGCTGTGGAAGGCCAAATCATGCCCGATTATTGGTACTCGCTTTAGGGCTTCCGGGGGACTTATCCATTCAATTTTTGCCGCCGCGCCGCCTAAACGCTTATTTCAACTTGAAGAACTTCGCGACTGCTTTTAAATCAAGCCCCATCCCTGCAAAATTGGGCTGGAGAATCACTGCATCAAGAAGAGCACCCCGCTTACCCTTCTTTAATTCTTTAGCCACTTCAAAGTCCGGGAGCCCCTTTTTATCTTTTATGTCTCTAAACACCTTTTCGATCAAAATGACCACATCAGAAGTATTCTTACATACTTTGCGGAGAGGAATAAGCAGCATCCGGGCAGCCGATGAAGGCTCTTGTTTTTCTGTATGCATCTGAAAATACTGCGGATGGATTGTGGTTATTAATATCGCTGGTAGTATTTCTTCGGCTGATTGACCATTCACATGGTGCCAGGATAGAACTTCGTCGGCGAAATGAGTGCCTACTGTACCTCTCATAACAACAGCGTCGTGCCGTGATGCTAAATCAGCCATCTTTCCAAAATTTTTATACAAGACGTCCGCTAAAGGTTCATCCCAGCCATAATCTAAAAGGTAAAGATAGTATTCCCTTTTTGCTTCGATAGGTAACTCGCCCAATGAATGGATCATTAACCCCATATCACCTCCTATGACTATCTTATTTACCGCTTTATTTCAGCTGGCTGACTTCTCTTTGGTCGTCCAGAAGCCCTCGAAGATGTAGCCGACTTTAAAGCCCAGGGCTGGCTTGAGCGTCCCGGCTCCGCCGCCCACGTTGTCCAGATCGATATCGGTAAGCCTGTAATAAATATCAAAGGTCAGCCCTGTCGGAGTATCGGCGTATTCCTCGGTTGTGTAAAGCAGCCCTGCAGAAATAACCGGCGCAGCATAGAATGTTGTATCGGACATGCCCAGGTCGGCGACGGCCGAGGCGGTAAAACGTAAAGGCTTTCCCTGGACTTTCGGGGCTATGTATTCCATCCCGAGCATGAGGTCCCAAAGATAAAAGGTGTTTCTGCCGGTTCTGGCGCTGTCCACCTTTACGCTTTGGAACTGCAGGCCGCCGGTTTTAGAAAAGGTTTCATGCCCTACCGCCCGAAAGCCGAAGCCCCAGGGCTTAACGCTCAGGGTACCGCCGCCGCCCGACAAGGAAAGGTCCTGGGATGTTGGCAGGATGAAATAATACTCGTTTGCGGAAACCCATTTATAGACGGGCTTGGCTTCTGCAGCGCGCGCCTGAGACAACCCGGCCGAGAGCAGAATAAATAATATTAATGCGTATCTTTTCCCCATACTCCCCCAGCTGCTCATTTTACGGTGAAAACTATTTTTATCTTACCGCCTGAGGCGGTTGCATGGTACGGCCTGGTGCCGGCGTTGATATAATCCGCAAAAGCTTTTGCAGTGGCGGCCGCAGTCTGGCCGGGCTTCAGCACTGTTGGGATATTCCAGCCGGCGACATGATCAGTGGTGCCATCAGGGCGCATATAACGAAATATCGAAAGCCACAGATCACAAGTTCCTTCTATCCCGGCTTCCGGAATGTGGCCGGTGGCAATGCCGGAGATCTCCGCGCGGCCGGGGATGCCGCCTACTGTAACTTTGCCGGCAATGACTTTAATCTTCTGGGTTTTGTCGTAAGAGGCGGCGTCCAGTGTGGCGCCTTTAGCGAGTTCTATTTCGGGGTTATAGGGCTTGGATTTTTTTGGTTTCATCTTCTCTTTTATCCTACTGGTTTCCCCCCTTTCTGGCAACTGCCCCTGGGGTATGGGCTTTGGGTGCAAAGGCATGGAATGGCGGTGACAACGGCGTTTCTTTCCGGCTTCCTGGAGGAACGAAGTTATTAACAGTCACCGCCTGCCTACTACTTGTCTTTCTATTTGCTCTTAACTATTTGTATATATAGAGCGTTACAAGTTTGAAGGGGGGGCGTTACAAGTTTGAAGTGGATAACTTTCCCCCCCATAAGCAAAGCCGAAACCAAGGGGCGTTACAAGTTTGAAGTTGATAACTACCCCTATCCACCGATATTGTTAGTAATTACCAAAGGGCTCTTACTAGGGACCTTTGCCTGGACTGCTGGCGGGGAGGGACAGAGCTCAAAATATCCATCCTCAAACTTAGCGTTAACCGGCCAGTCAGATTGAATAAAACGGAGTATTCTTTTTAAACGGAGGCGGGTAACCCTATCCTGACCATGGCCGACCCCCAGCTGCTCAAAAAGAAGGTGGTCCGGGAACGATATCGGTTTGTTTAATTCATTGCTCCGGTAAGCCAGGAAGCGGTAGAAGTCCAGCGCCATGGGGTTGTTTTTAAAACACCGGACCCGGTTCATATCCAGTGGAACAGAGTGGTTATGGATATACTTAGCGTATTTCTCGGAAAGTATGATCTTCCCCTTCGCCATCGTTAGCTGTTCCGGGCTCGGCACATCAAAAAAGAAGTCCCAGGCTTCAGCTACCATTGTTTGCACCCCGGCTATATGGTTCGGGTTGTGGTCGGTGATATTCAGCGATATCGAAGATGTTACGTAGTTGACCAGCTGCTTAACCAGTTCTTTGTCTGCCCCCCCATCTTTATACCCGAGCTTGTGCGCGTACTCGCGGAAGGACCGGCCAACATCTATAACGTTCGTGTTTTTTGTCCGGACCTCGGTATCGATGAAGATCTGATTCATCCGGGCGTAACAGCCGGAAGGAATTTCATAATTCACATTCCGGTTTATAACAAGGCTATAAGAACTGCTCTTTTTAGTCCAAAAGGCCGGATTACCTTTTAGCCGGTGTGACGGTAAACCGAACACCATGAAGATATTTGAGCAAAAGGCGATATCCGCCGGGATATCCTCAAAATGCTTTTGGGTTACCAGGTCGGTAAGTTTTAATAAAGATGATCTAGTTGTCATCGTCATAATCGTTACCGCAGTTTACCCCCCCTTTTTTAAGTTGGGCAGCAAGGACCGGACGGTTTTATCAAAGTCTTCCCTTTTAGGATCTATCCAGGCTGCGGCATGGTCCACCATGGCGCGGATTAATTCCGCCCTGGGGATATGCTGTCCGGTTCTCTCCTGGATCGCCAGGGCGATTTTGTCCAGAAACAGGGTGTGACTGTTAAACAGGCAGACAGTAACCTTTTTATAGGGTTCCACTGCCTGCGGCCGGCCTTTAAATTGCGGCGCGACTTCAAGCCCGGCGCCGGGCTTGGTCGTGGTGCTCTGAAAAATATCTCTTACTTTTTTGCCTGTTGCCATATATGCCTTCCTTCCTTTATTCCGTCATGCCGTCATTATATCATTATGTCATTGTTCCGACACGCGCCGCAATACTTCTTTCGTTAGCTCCCGGTAACATCCAGCGCCTACAGACGAGGCGTCATAATCAAAAATTGTTTTCCCGAAGGACGGCGCTTCTTTCAGGCAGACATTAACCCGGACTTCCGTTTTAAAGACCAGGCGGCCGTAATGCTTCCGGATCATCCCCCCTATTTCTTCCGTTACATTCAAACGATTGTCGCAGAGTGTGAGCAGAATGCCCAGCGGCGCGGCGGTCTTGCCGATGCCGGCGCGGATCCGCTCGACCGCCTCCATGAGATTGACCAGCCCTTCCAGCGACAGATAATCGGGAGTCAGCGGGATAATGAAATAATCCGCGGCGATCAGCGCGTTCACAGTTAACAAGCCCAGCGAAGGCGGGCAATCCAGGATGGTAAAGTCGTATTCCGACAGGACAGGCGCAAGCGCGGTTTTTAAAACTGTTTCCCTCCCCTTCATATCCGACAGGGCTAGGTCAGCGGATGCCAGCTTCATGGAACCCGGAAGAATATCCAGGCCAGGGACTGAAGACTTGCGGACTGCATTGCGGATTTGGTGACCCTCTAAAAGAACTTCGGCGGCTCCCGGATGCAGGTCTGCGCGGGATAGCCCTAAAGATAGCGAAGCCGAGCCCTGGGCGTCCAGGTCTGCCAGTAGAACCCGCTGGCCTACGGCTGCGAGGCCGGCGGCCAGGCTGACGGCGGAAGTGGTTTTGCCGACCCCGCCCTTATTGTTTACTATGGAAAGTGTTATGCCGCTCTTCCGTTTTTCTGTCATGCCGTTATTATGGCATAGAATAAATACCCGCTGCAAGGCCAGGTTGCGTTGTGACAGGCCCTGTAGTCTTCAAGCGTCCAGGATTTCTTTTCTCAGTACGCAGCAGCCTTGCGTACCAGGGGGGGCTGCCTCTATTCCGTTTGTCTGTAATGCCATAATTCCGTAAGTACGGAATACCACCTTAACGACTGTTTTACCATATATAGCAAAACAGTTAACGCAGGGGGGGGCTGCAAACTAAAACCGTTTTTTAAATTCCGCGCAGGCGTCTTCCGGTGAGACGTTTAAGTAAATTTCTGTTGTTGCCAGATGGTCGTGGCCCATGAACATTTGGAGGTAGCGGGTGCTAAGGCCCTTCTTAATGCAGGTAGCCGCGAAGGTGTGGCGTAGCACGTGGGGGGAAACCTTCTGGGTGATGCCGGCGCGGTTTGAGACGCGGCGGACGATCATCTGGATTCCCCTGGCGCTGTAATTGAAAGTGTCATTCAGAGAAAAATAATGCGACAGAACGGTAAACGCTCTTTCGGTCAGCGGCACGATGCGCCGTTTTGTTTTCTTGCCGAACGGCCCGCCTTTGCCGTAGACCAGGAGCCGGCGATCCTGCCAGAGCATATTTTCTTTGGTCAGGCCGGCCAGCTCCGAGACGCGCAGCCCGGTATCCAGGAGCGTTGAGATAACTACTTTCTCGATTCCGGAGCTGCAGGCGTTTGCCAGGCGGTCGGCGTTTTCGTTCGTTAATGGCTCTCTTTTGTATTGGTACATAATGCGTATTCTACAAAAAAGGCGCACTATCTGCGCTTATTTAAGCGCGGCGCCGCAGGGAGGGGGGATTTAAAAATGCTGGAAAGTGCGCTTTTATAGTCCGAAGGCGCACGTTTCAACGCGACATGCTGTTGTCGGGATGGTCTGCTATCATATTCTTGGCGGAAAGCATAATATTCCACAACCAGCCGAAAGGGAATATTTGCTATCATATGTTCCCAGAGGTGATTATGGCAAAAAAACAAAACATTCTCCTGCGCGACGTTCCCCAGAGTATTTATACCTGGATTGAAAGCCAGCGGCATACCCGGCGGGTTTCCCAGAAGGAATTCCTGCTTAAAATCCTGGAAACAGCGGCCACTTATAATGTTTCGGATACATTGTTCCCTTTTACCCCGGCGGTCTCATTCCACCGGCCGACGGAGACACCCTTCACATTTATTGATCTGTTCGCCGGTATAGGTGGAATGCATATAGGGCTTGAAAAAGCCGGGGGGGAATGTGTGTTTGCCTGTGAATGGGATAAGCATTCGCAAAAAACATATACAGCCTGGTTCGGTATCTGCCCGCACGGCGATATAAAAAAGATAGCTCCCGAGGATATCCCTGACCACAATATTCTTGCGGCCGGTTTCCCCTGCCAGCCTTTTTCAATTGCCGGCGTGTCAAAAAAACAGAGCATGGGCCGGCCGCATGGTTTTGACGATGTAAAACAGGGCAACCTGTTTTTTGATATCGCCAAAATAGTCGAAGTAAAGCGGCCCCAGGCGCTGATACTGGAAAACGTCAAGAATCTTTTATCCCATGACAAGGGCCGGACGTGGACTGTAATAAAAACAACACTCGAAGACCTCGGCTATAAAGTGTTCCACAAAGTTATTGATGCAAAGGATTATGTTCCACAGCACCGGGAAAGGATATTTATTGTCGCCTTTGATACAAAGGTGTTCGGCGATACTATCCCGTTCGAATACCCGACACCCCCGGCCGGCCGCAAACCCAGACTGTCAGACATACTGGAAAAGAACTGCGACCCCCGGTATACGCTGTCGGATCATTTATGGAGTTACCTGCAGAAATACGCCCAGAAGCACAAAGAAAAAGGAAACGGGTTTGGGTTTGGACTTGCAAGCCCGGCGTCCAACTCGCGTACGCTTAGTGCGCGCTACCACAAGGACGGCTCCGAGATCCTTATCCCGCAGAAAGGCCGGAACCCCAGGAGACTTACACCGAAGGAATGTGTAAAGCTGATGGGATTCCCGAAGGAGCTGCCGATTGTTGTTTCAGATACCCAGGCGTACCGGCAGTTCGGGAATGCGCTTGTACCGCCGATTGCCGAAAGCGTGGCAAACCAGGTGGTTAAGGTATTCCAATGGGCGGAAAAGAATAAGAAGATGACACTGCC
>Ga0268283_1000928_pt1 | contig 15908 bp, 9 predicted proteins | sample saktaG_13_FD_190140 | JGI IMG/M metagenome (GOLD analysis project Ga0268283, IMG submission 190140) | Saline water microbial communities from Sakinaw Lake, British Columbia, Canada - sak_2013_06_06_36m | ecosystem: Environmental > Aquatic > Non-marine Saline and Alkaline > Saline ... | reverse complement strand
ACTGGTTTAAACTAATTTGGGAACCACAAACGAATCAATTGTTATTTTACTTCCTTCCAAATCCTTCCATCCTGAACAATATGCCAGGTAGTTTTAGTATCAGATCCTTTTGCAATTGCTTCGTAAAGCGAAAAAGTCATTTTGATATCCGGTACAAACAGTTTGCCATTCAGCAAATACGTATCAAGTCCAAGTGCTTTTAAATCTGATGTATAGGAATTGTTTTTTTCAAAATAAGCCTTCTCTTTGTAATAGAGCATCCTGAGCGCCCATTTCACTTCATTATCAGGATCGGAAACATAGGCATCAACGCCAGTGCCGGCATTTTTTTCCGAGAACTGAAGAAATCCCCATGTTTCGGGCTGGTGCATAGCAACCACACCTTGGGGCGACCAAACCCAGTTGCTTTCCGGTAACGGTTTCTCCTTCCCCTCAACCAGGTGAGTCCGTTTTTTATATTTTCCATCAACAATATCAACCAGCCATTCAACCCGCGAAAAGTCGATGCGGTATTGATCTCCCTGAACCGGCAGTTTCCCCGTAGCGCTTAATTCGGTGAGAGCATCTAACGGAATGGCAATTTCCAAGGTCCATCCCTTATCGGTATCTTTCGGATTATTTATGGTTCCATCCACATGAACCGCAGATTTTATACCATTGAAATTCCAGTTGTCGATAGCAACATTCTGCTTTAAATCATCCCTGTATGGCTTGAGCAACATCAGGTCCCATTGAGTATTAAATGCATTCATTTCATACTCAACATAATGATGGGTATCTCCATCGGGATCAATAAAAATCTCAAAATCATTATCATTAAAAATAACACTTTCGCGTTCTGTTAGGTTAGCCCAAACATGCGGATCTTCCAGTGCGGCAGCGATATACAGGAAATTGTTATCCCACAGCATTTTAAACTTTGTTTTATATAAAGGTTCCGGCTTCAGGCTGCCCTCGATATCGGTAAAATATTCGCTCCATGGCGCATTTTGCCAATAGGCTTCATTAATCAATCCATCAATAGTTAAAGGCGTGGGACTCCGGTAACACACATAATTCCTGGGATTCACTGAAAGAAAAGATTCCTGTGCCTGTGCGGAAACAGCCAGGAGCACCAGGATACTTGCAAACATTCGTGAGATCGTATATTTCATCTGGTCCATATTTATCTAAGACTATAGTGACTTATGAAAAAATTATCCCCAATTCCTTAATTATCAGGTTGGTTAAAGTGTCAGACACCCTTCGGGGGTGCAGACACTTATCGGTTTCAACATCAAAGGAACGAATAAATTTTAATTTAAAAAACTTAGTAACTAAATTTAAAAAGAGCGTATTTTTACAATTTAATTCAGAAAAAACAGAACAAATAAACCATTCATATACAATACAAATATTATGAAAAAGACTGTTTTGATTTTGCTCCTTTCGCTGGCAATTTCGCTCATAGCAATGGCACAGAAATCTCCGGCTGATTATGTAAACACTTTCATTGGAACCGGGGGCCACGGGCATACTTATCCCGGAGCAACAATGCCGTTCGGAATGGTTCAATTAAGTCCCGACACCAGGCTCGAAGGCTGGGATGGCTGTGGTGGTTATCATTATGATGACAATTATCTCTATGGTTTTTCACATACACACCTCAACGGAACCGGTGTTCCCGATCTTTGCGATATTCTGTTTATGCCGAACACAGGCGAAACCCGTTGGAACAATGGTTCAGATGGAAAACAGGGATATGGATCTCATTTTAAGCACAGCAGCGAAAAGTCCGAACCCGGCTATTATAAAGTAGTGCTTGATGATTATGCTGTTACTGCTGAACTTACCGCAACCACAAGAGCAGGAATGCATTGTTACACTTTCCCGGCTGGAAACGCATCAAATATACTGGTCGATCTTTTTCACCGCGACGAAGTGCTGGAATCCACAATCAAAGTGATCAGCAATACCCAGATTGAAGGCTTACGACGTTCTAGATCATGGGCGGAAAATCAATATGTATATTTTGTAGCCGAGTTTTCAAAACCGTTTGCATCTTACGAAATTGCTGTTGACAACCAGGCTCAACCAGGTATCTCTTCTGTCGATAACAAGAAAAACATCAAAGCCATTTTCCATTTCAACACATCTGCTGCTGAAAAGATATATGTAAAAGTCGGCATTTCGGCTGTTAGTACGGATGGAGCAAGGCTAAATTTAAAAACCGAAATTCCGGGCTGGAATTTTGCTCAGGTTCGCAGCAATACCAAGGCAAGCTGGAATAAGGAACTTTCGAAAATACAGGTCGAAGGTGGAACGGATCATCAGAAAACCATTTTCTACACAGCTTTGTATCATACCATGGTAAATCCAAATACATATATGGATGTGGATGGCAGCTACCGTGGCCGCGATCTGAAAGTTCATACCGACAACACTTTCACAAATTACACAGTTTTTTCGCTGTGGGATACCTATAGGGCATGCCACCCGCTGATGACTATCATCGATCAGAAACGTACGCTGGATTATATCAAAACCTTCGTAACCCAATACGATCAGGGTGGATTATTGCCGGTTTGGGAACTTGCCGGGAATGAAACTTTCTGTATGATCGGTTACCATTCGGTTCCGGTAATTGTGGATGCGTATTTAAAAGGAATTAAAGACTTTGATACCGAAAAAGCATATGCAGCCATGCGCAAAAGCGCAACCCGTGATGGAAACCTTGGGTTAAAAGCACTGGATATGAACGGATATATTTCCACAGAAGATGAATCGGAAAGTGTTTCGAAAACACTGGAATATGCCTACGATGACTGGTGTATCGCACAGTTTGCCAAATCGTTAGGCAAAACCGACGAATATAATTATTTCATCAAACGCGGGCAGAACTTTAAAAACATGTTTGATGCATCAACAGGATTTATGAGGGCACGCAGCAACGGCGGCTGGTTCAATCCTTTCGATCCGTTTGAGGTAAACTTCAATTATACTGAAGCAAATTCATGGCAATATAGTTTTTCCGCAGTCCAGGATATGAATGGTTTTATTAAGCTCCATGGCGAAAAACAAAACCTTGCTAAAAAACTGGATCAGATTTTCAGTGCTTCATCCAAAACTTCGGGCCGCGACCAGAGTGACATTACAGGGCTGATCGGGCAATATGCACATGGCAACGAACCCAGCCACCATATCGCTTATTTGTATCCATTTGCAGACCAACCATGGAAAACTCAAAAGCTCGTCCACCAGATCATGAATACCTTGTATCGCAATAATCCTGACGGCCTTACCGGAAACGAAGATTGCGGGCAGATGTCGGCCTGGGCAGTAATGAGTGCCATGGGATTTTACCAGGTTACACCTGGAACTGATAAATATGTAATCGGTACTCCATGGTTCAGCAAAGTAACTGTGAGCCTCGAGAACGGAAAGAGTTTTATTATCAATGCCAAAGGAATATCAGCGAACAACTTCTACATACAATCGGCAACCCTGAATGGCAAAAGCTATAATGCTTCATTCCTGAAACATTCGGATATCATGAGTGGCGGCGAGCTTATTTTCACAATGAGTGCCAAACCCAATAAAAACTGGGGTATTGGCCTGGGCAAAGAGCCTTCAACTGAAATTAGTGATAATCTTATTGTTCCGGCACCGGCCATCCTGGATGCTACCAAATCATTTAAGGATAAAAAGACAATCACAATTACCGGGCCCGCAGGAGCTGCTATTTTTTACAGCCTCACGGGTACAGATGGAAAGACTACAACAAAGCAATATTTGGCACCTTTTACAATTAGTGAAACAACAGCCATTAAGTTTTATGCCCAGCAAGATGGCAGTGTAAGCCGGACCGTAACTTCAGAATTTGTAAAGATGATAGATGATAAAGACATTAAACTAATCTATCCTGCTGCTAATCAGTATTCGAGTGGCGGAGCAACAAACCTGATTGACGGCATACGTTGTTCGCCTGATTTCAGGGTTGGAGGTTGGCTGGGATTCGAAAAAGTGAACCTTGAAGCAATAATCGATTTGCGCGAAGTAAAACCTGTAACTACCTTCGGGGCCGGATTCCTGCAGGATATCAATTCATGGCTTTTCATGCCGTCGCAGATCGAGTTTTTTGTTTCCGAAAACGGAACAGATTACCTTTCAGCCGGAATTATAAAAAACGATGTGCCACAAACAAAAGAAGGTGCTATTATCAAAACCTTCGAAATGAATATCGCAGCTGTTAAAGCTAGGTATGTTAAAGTTGTTGCAACCAATATTGGTACTTGTCCTCCTTGGCATAAGGGTCAGGGTGGCTCGGCATGGATGTTTGCGGATGAGATTATTGTGAAATAATTTGGGGATTTGAGGATTTGAGGATTAAACAGAGGTTTGAGGATCCGATAAAATGGTATGGTTAAAATAAAACTTATGAGAAATTCCACTTTTTGGTTTTCGTTCAAAATAAAATTCAGAAATATTGTACTGTTATTTTTGCTGATAAGTATGGGTTATTCAACCCGGGCTCAGCTGATTAAAGATGGCAAAACGCTTGCCGGAATGCAGGTAATGTTTCAAAAGCAACAGCAATTGGCAATCAGCCGGAGTCAACAGTTATTTGATGTATTTAAAAATCCTTTGACTGGTGAAGAAAAACAGGCGCTGGAATATTTGTATGCGTACATGCCTTTGAGCGACCTTGCAGATTATGACGGCGATTTTTTCCTCAAACAAGTAAAAGTCATTCTCAAAGCCCACGTAGAAATGAGCTGGGGAAAGGCAATTCCCGAAGATGTTTTCCTGCATTTTGTTCTGCCATTGCGTGTCAACAACGAGAATCTTGATCAATTCAGGGTTGTGATGTACGACGAAATTAAAAAGCGTATTTCCGGGATGAATATGCATAATGCAGCATTGGAGGTCAATCACTGGTGTCATGAAAAAGTAACATATCGCGGATCTGACGATCGCACAAGTTCGCCGCTTGCATCGGTTAAAACTTCGTTTGGAAGATGTGGCGAGGAATCAACATTTACAGTAACGGCATTGCGGACAATCGGAATTCCTGCCCGCCAGGTTTACACTCCACGTTGGGCGCACAGCGATGACAACCATGCCTGGGTAGAAGCCTGGATTGATGGCAAATGGTATTTTATGGGAGCCTGTGAGCCCGAGCCCGATCTCAATATGGGCTGGTTTGCCGAACCTGCCCGCCGGGCAATGTTGGTTCATACGCGTGCTTACGGAGCCTACATTGGCAATGAACCTGTTATCGACAACCAGCAACGTTTTGCCGAACTTAACCTGATCCGCAATTATGCCGCAGCAAAAAGCATTTTTGTAAAAGTGATTTCGAAGGATAACAAACCCGTTCCCAATGCAAATGTCGAATACCAACTTTTTAACTATGCTGAATTTTATCCGATTGCAAAAGGAAAAACAGATCAGAAAGGTATAAGCGCAATAATAACAGGGCTTGGCGACTTACTGATATGGGCTTACGAAGGAGAAAAATGGGGATATAAAAAGATTTCGGTTGATAAAATGGATTCGGTAACTGTAGTGATTACAGATAAACATGCAGGCAGTCTCACGGAAAATTTTGACTTTATTCCACCCGTCGAAAAAAATCCTTTACTTACCAAAACCACTCAGAATGACCGTGAACATAATACATGGAGGCTTCAAAAGGAAGATTCGATCCGCACGCTTTACATGTCTACCTTTAAAGATTCTGTATGGGTTTCAGCATTCGCTGCGAAGCAAGGTTTAAATGCTGAAAGGCTTTTGCCCATCTTTACGAACAGTTATGGAAACTGGCAGGAAATCTCTGATTTTATCACAGGAACACCCGATTTTCAAAAAGATTGGGCTATATGGATGCTCGAGGTAATTTCCGAGAAAGATATTCGTGACACCAAAGCGGAAATACTCAAAGATCACCTGGCAAATTCGTTTACCTCCAACAACCCGGCAACAAGCCAGGACAAGGAGTTTTTTGCGCGGTATGTCATGAACGGGCGTATTTCGAACGAGATGATGCTTCCCTGGAGGGGATTTCTGCAAAAACAGTTCACTGATGATTTCACAAAGCAGTTTAAATCGGATATAAATGTTCTGGTCGACTGGATCAAAGTAAATATTAAAACAGATGATACCGCTAACCTGCATTCCCGTGCACCACTTTCGCCACGTGGTGTTTACGAACTGAAAATTGCAGACAGGCATTCACGCGATATTTTCTTTGTTGCCGTTTGCCGTAGTTTAGGACAGGCAGCCCGGGTAAACCCGGCAACCAGCCTGCCGCAATACTTCAACGGAACAGAATGGATAAATGTAGCCTTCGAACCGGTTACCGAAAACATTGCTGAAAAAGGGTTTATTCATTTCGTTAATCCTGACGAAAACTTCGATCCGAAATACGCCATCAATTTTACCATTGCCCGTTACAATGCCGGGGTATACCGGTCGTTAGAGTTCGATTATGGCATGAAAATCAGTGATTTTGAAGGTAAAACTGAAATAGAAGCCGGCAAATACCTTCTCGTAACCGGTAACAGGCAACCCGACGGAAGTGTCCTTTCTTCGGTTACCTTTTTTGAAATTCCGGCTAAAATTGTCACGAATGTAAACGTTGTAATCCGCCAGGATTATTCTCCTGCCGAACCATGGGCAAAAATCAATCCTGCTGTATACAAATTCAATAAATATGCTACAAATGAGGTTCTTGAACTCAAAGATTTAGCTTCACAAAAGGGAGCAATTCTGATCTGGATCGATCCTGACAAAGAACCATCAAAGCATGTGCTGGCCGATATTCCTGCGGTAAAAGATCTTATTGAAAAATGGGGCGGCGGAATGCTTTTCCTTTTCCCCGCAGAAAAAGTAAGTTCTTCTTTCAAACCTTCATCCTTCCCAAATCTCCCGTCGCAAAGCACTTTTGCTTACGATAAAAAAGCCAAAATGCTCACTGAAATTGGGTATTTATGTAAACGCGACAATCATAATAGCCTTCCGGTTATAGTTATTACCGATAAAAACGGATATTTGGTTTATTATTCCGAAGGGTATAAAATCGGTATCGGCGAACAGATAGCAAAAGCTCTTACTACTTTAAAATAATAGTAAAATCCAGTCCTTACTCATATAAATCCACAACTCCATAGACTATAAAATGAAATCTTTTTTTCTCCGCATTTCCCGAAAAGCTTTAATCCTTGTTGTAATTATTTTGGCTTTTGCAAATACCGTTTCAGCCAAAGATAAAATAGTTGCTGTAACATCTCCTGATGGCAAGGCGGTAATTCGTCTCGATTTCACAAACACATTATTGCTTTCGGTTGAGTATAACAAACAGCAAATAATGATGCCTTCGGCTGTATCTATGAACATAACCGAATATCCTGAGGCATTCATAAATCCAATCCGATCGAAAGTGATTACGCGGAAAGTCAGCAGTGAGATTATTCCCCCGGTTGCCGAAAAACGCAGCCATATCCCCGATGTGTACAACGAAACAGAAATCTGGTTTAAAGGAAATTATGGCATAAAGCTGCGGGCATATAACGACGGTGTCGCCTGGCGTTTACTTACCCGTTTCCCAGGTCAAATAACAATTAACAATGAACTTGTTACTCTGAATATGGCTGCTGCCGATTCCGTTTATTATGGCGATGAAGATAATTTCGTTTCACATTCTGAACGGTTTTATACCTGCCATCAGGCCGGATCAATAAAAGGCAACCAAATGGGGATTCTGCCAGCAGTTTTCCGTAAGGCTAACGGCTCAATTGCTGCATTTACTGAAAGTGACCTGTTGGATTATCCCGGTTTATATTTACTTGGAAGCGACAAAGCAGATGGTTCATTTACAGGAACATTTGCTAAAGTAGTGGACCAGATGCAGCCTAAAAAGGACCGTGATTACGGCATTGTAAGCCGTAAAGATTATATAGCAAGTACAAAGGGAACCCGCGAATTCCCATGGCGGGCCTTCGGTTTGGCAGATAACGAAGCCCAGTTGCTGGAAAATGATTTATCATACAGGTTGGGTAGTCCATGTAAACTTACCGAAACATCATGGATTAAGCCAGGTAAAATTGCCTGGGACTGGTGGAATGACTGGAATATTTCGGGTGTGCCTTTCAAATCAGGAATAAATACCGATACGTACAAATATTATATCGATTTTGCCTCGGCGAACAAGCTTGAATATGTAGTTTTCGACGAAGGATGGTCGAAACCGGAAGACCTCGAAAAAATAAATCCCGACATGGATATGGATGCCTTATTTGCTTACGCCAAGCAGAAAAATGTCGGCATTATCCTTTGGGTTACCGGCAGGGCGCTGGAAGAAAAGTTTGAATCTTCGTTTGCAAAATTCAGTAAATGGGGCTGCGTAGGCGTAAAAGTGGATTTCCTTTGCCGCGACGACCAGGCCATGGTTAATTTTTACGAAAGAGTTGCAAAAACAGCCGCAGGATATCATATGCTTGTTGATTTTCATGGAGCTTACAAGCCAACCGGATTGAGCCGTACTTATCCGAATGCTCTTACCCGCGAAGGGGTTAAAGGCCTCGAAAATGCCAAATGGTCCACGCAAATAACCCCGGCCCACGATTGTACTTTGCCGTTCACAAGGATGTTTGCAGGCCCGATGGATTATACTCCCGGCGCAATGCGTAACGAAAATCAGAAGACATTTACAATTAACTATTCTGCCCCGATGAGTATGGGTACAAGGTGCCATGAAATAGCGAAATATGTCATTTTCGAAAGCCCGCTGCAAATGCTTTGTGATAATCCCACAAACTACCTGAAAGAACCGGAATGCCTGTCTTTCATAGCAAAAGTTCCCGTTACGTGGGACGAAACCATGTGTATCAACGCTTCCATAAGTCATTATGTTACCGTTGCCCGAAAACATGGAAACGACTGGTACATTGGATCAATGACTGACTTCACTTCGCGCAGCTTTGATGTTCCGCTGACATTCCTCGATGAAGGACAATTTACCGTTACAATTTTCAAAGATGGCGTAAATGCTGCCCGCCGGGCCGAAGATTATGCAAGTGAAACCTACACCGTAAATAATAAGAGCATTCTGAATCTAAAACTTGCTTCGGGAGGCGGATTTTCGTGCAGAATAACTAAACTCTGATTTTGAATGCCACAGCAAAATCTACATTTCAGACATCATTAATGAATTAGAAATCAAAGCCATCATTCAAATACTCGTCTCTGTTCTTAACCAACGATAAACAAAAAAAACAATGCCAATTGTAACCGACAGTCATCTGAAAACATTTGTAGAAGCAGCTCATCGCATAGGTACTCATCAACTTTTATTGTGCAGCAGCGGCAACCTGTCGTGGCGGCTGAATGACGAAATAATGCTTATTTCGCAAACAGGTTCCTGGCTGCCCTACCTGAGTAAGGACCAGGTTTGCATCAGCAGGCATACGGATGGAACAATTATAAATAATGTTCGTCCTTCTATGGACAGCGGGTTCCATTTTGGCATTATGCACCAGCGGAAAGATGTAAATGTGATATTGCATTTCCAGTCGTTGTATGGCACTACACTTGCTTGTTTGCCCGATCCTCCGACAAATTTCAACGTTATCAATGAAGTTCCGGTTTATATTGGCAAAATTGATATGCTGCCCTATATTTGCCCGGGGTCGCCTGAGTTGGGAATAAAAGTTACCGAATCCATTAAAACCCACGATCTGGTCATTTTGAAAAATCATGGACAGGTTGTGGTTGGGAAAAGCTTTGACGATGTAATTCAGAAAGCACTTTTCTTTGAGCTTGCTTGTGGCATCATAATGCGCAGTAAGGACCAGGCCATTCGTCTGACGGATGAACAATTGATCGAAATGGAAAAATACATGAAAAGGGCACCAATCATGTGATCAGATTTTTCCTTAATACCACTTTAATTGTACTGATATATTTCTTAGCGGTTTACAAAGCAGAAGACATTCCATCTTCTGGTTCCTATAATTTAAAAATTGGCTCATCTTAACAAATTCCAAAGTACATAAACATATGAGCAATAAAAGCCAACTCATCCTGGGTAATTTAATAGGTTTAAAAAATGAATTTGAGGATCAGTACATTACGTTGCATAAACATACATTTCCCGAAGTATTGGAACGCATTCAGCAATCGAAAATATCCGATTATACCATTTTCCTGAACAATGGAATTCTTTTTAGTCACATGGTTTACTGTGGAAACAATTATGAAACCGACATGAAAGCCATGGGTACCGATAAGTCTACTCAGGAATGGTGGAAACTAACCGATCCAATGCAAAAACCACTTGATGACAGGAAAAATGATGAGTGGTGGGCAAAAATAAATCTTTGGTTCAGCCACGAAATACCAGTTCCTTCCGTTGAAAAGGTCATCCGGCATGCTTATACATTGCCTGTACCTTCCGATCTTCAGGAATCAGTATCAGATGATTACTTTGGAGATATTGATTTCTGGGGTTCCACATATGGGCTTAAAACCTTGCGAATTTTCAAGGGTGTTCATGATGTTTATATTTACCTCGAGACTTTACCGGATTCGGATCATTCATTCCTGCTAGAAATCATTGCCCGGGTTTTGAAAACAGAAGCAGAGCCTGTTGCAATGACAGAAGTATTCCATACCGAAAACAATATTTCAGTTCAGCCCAAACCAAAGAAAAAGGTTTTTGTAACCGGGTGTTTCGATATGCTTCACAGCGGTCATATTGCATTCCTTCAGGAGGCTGCATCCTACGGCGATTTATACGTAAGCATCGGAGCTGATGAAAATGTGTATAACCTCAAAGGTCGCTACCCGGTTAACACTCAGGATGAACGGAAGTATATGATTGATGCTTTGGCGTGTGTGAAAAAATGCATCGTAAACTCGGGCTGGGGATATATTGATTTTGAAAAAGAAATGCTTGAAGTTATGCCGGATGTTTTTGTGGTAAACGAGGATGGGCATACGCTTTCAAAACAGACGCTTTGCGAAGAAGCAGGGATTGAATATCATATTTTGAAACGAATTCCTCACGCCGATCTGCCGGTTCGGTCAACCACCATGTTGCGGACTGAATGTACCATTCCATTTCGTATCGACCTTGCAGGCGGTTGGCTCGATCAGCCCTATGTGTCGAAACATTATCCCGGATCAGTCATAACCATAAGCATTGAACCAACTATAGAATTTAACGACCGTAGCGGAATGTCATCGAGCACCCGCAGAAAAGCTATAGAACTCTGGCGCAACGAAATACCTCATGGCGATGCCGAACACCTTGCAAAGATGTTGTTCAGTTTCGAGAATCCACCCGGCACAAAACATGTTTCAGGTTCGCAGGATTCACTTGGCATTGTACTTCCCGGGCTTAACAAGTTGGAATACAATGGGAATCATTGGCCTGAAAAGATTAACAGCATAAATGATGAAGATGCGTTGTCGTGGATTGAGCAGAATCTGTACCTTGTAACCCTGGGACCGAGAGGTGGTTCGTACAGCCCTCTCGAAAATACAAATATCACTCCCGAAGGCGCTAAATCCCTCTCTGATTCAACCGAAGACTGCTGGGCAGCAATTCTAAAAAAAGATATTGTGGCTTTCGGAAATGCTTTCAGAAGATCGTTTGAGGCACAAATCACTATGTTCCCGAATATGGTAGATGAAGATATTCTTCAAACGATCGAGCATTATAAAGACAAAGCAATTGGCTGGAAACTTTCGGGTGCTGGCGGTGGCGGATATATCATACTTGTATCGGATAGTCCGGTTGAAGGTGCAATGCAAATCAGGATCAGGAGGAAGAATAATTTATAAAATCCAGTTTTCCAAAACAGGTGTCTGCTAATGGATGCCAAATGACTAATCTTTACTAAACCAAATCAGTATGGCTGAAAAACACAAAATAGTAAGCAAAGAGTTATTGCTCCCTTTCATACTAGTAACTGCGTTATTTTTTCTCTGGGCATTGCCTAACAACCTGAACGACATTCTCATTCCGCAATTCATGAAATCGTTCGAACTGACCCGTTTGCAGGCAGGTTTGGTACAATCGGCATTTTACCTGGGTTACTTTTTACTCGCGATGCCCGCGGCACTTATCATGGATAAATACAATTACAAAACAGGCCTTATCCTGGGATTGCTGCTTTTTGCTGCAGGATGTTTCCTGTTTTGGCCTGCTGCTAGTTCCGGCAGGTATGGGTTCTTCCTTTTTGCGCTGTTTGTGATAGCTAGCGGACTGGCTTTTCTGGAAACCGGATCAAATTCTTTTATTGCCGTACTGGGCGATCCTGCAACTTCGGAACACCGCCTGAATTTTTCACAATCCTTTAATCCATTGGGATCCATGACAGGTGTTATGATCGGAACCGTATTTATTTTCTCAGGAACCGAATTATCCGGCATACAGATCGACACAATGAAATCTGCCGGAACATACCAGGCATACCTCCACGAGGAAATTATGCGGGTTGGCCCACCCTACCTGATAATTGGCTGTATTATTTTGTTATGGGCATTTCTAATATGGCGAACGAAATTCCCTGTCGAAAAAAAGACGTCTGATTCAAATGGCAACGAAAAAGGGAAACTTTCTGCATTGATACATTACCCTCATTTTATTCGTGGAATTGCGGCTCAGTTCTTTTACATAGGTGCACAGGTCGGTACATGGAGCTTCATGATTCCATACCTCAAAGATTACATGCAGAAATCAGAAAAAGAAGCAGGAACGTTGCTATTTGTTTCTATTCTTGCATTTGGAGTTGGCAGGTTTGTAGCCACAGCGCTGATGAAACGGATCGACCCTAAAAAGCTTATGGGGGTATACAGCATTATAAATGTTGCGTTGTGTTTAGTGGCGGTTCTCATGCCGGGCATTATTGGTGGGTGGGCACTGCTTGCAACCAGTTTCTTTATGTCACTGATGTTTCCAACCATATTTGCTTTGGGCGTTAAGGGTCTGGGACCCAACACCAAACTTGGTGGATCTATGATCATAATGGCTATTATTGGAGGCGCGGTATGGACACCTTTGATGGGTTTAATCTCCGACAAAACGCACAGCATGGCTTTGGCATTTACAATTCCGCTCATTAGTTACCTTTTTATAATCTATTTCTCATTTCTTGGGTCAAGGCCAAGTGGTCCATTGTATGATTTACCATCAACTGTTGATGAAATTTAACTTCAAAACAGGGAAGTTCGATTTAAGTTGTGAAACGAAACTAATAAAATCAAATTCCAATGAGATCAAAAATCTTCACTTTCATCCTTTTGCTATTCAGCATTCACAACCTCAAAGCTCAGGAATCTGAAGCGCCTTATATTGTTCCGAAAGACCCTGAAGTAATTAAAAACATTGAGGAATGGCAGGATCTGAAATTCGGAATATTTATGCATTGGGGAACATACAGTCAATGGGGCGTAGTTGAATCGTGGAGCATTTGCCCTGAAGACGAAGGCTGGACACAGCGTAAAGGTCAAAATTCTGCTGACTATTCTACCTATAAAAAAGCATACGAAGATCTACAGAAGACATTTAATCCTTTAAACTTCAATCCTGATAAATGGGCTTCCGCTGCAAAAGATGCCGGCTTTAAGTATATGATCCTGACATTTAAGCATCACGATGGATTTTGCATGTTCGACAGCAAATACACCGATTATAAAATAACGAGTCCTAATACGCCTTTTCATACTAATCCCAAAGCCAATGTTGGTCTCGAAACAACAAATGCATTCCGTAAGCAGGGTTTTAAAATCGGCACCTACTTTTCAAAACCCGACTGGCATTGCGATTCGTACTGGTGGCCATATTTCCCACCCAAAGACCGCAATGTAAATTACGATCCGAAACGCTATCCTGAACGCTGGCAGCAGTACAAAGATTTCACTTACAACCAGATAGAAGAAATACTCTCGGATTACGGCAAAGTAGATATCCTTTGGCTCGATGGCGGCTGGGTGCGCCCAAAACAAAGTATTGATCCTAATATCGACTGGCAGAAAACAATTCCGTATGATCAGGACATTGATATGGCGAAAATTGCTGCCATGGGCCGCAGGCATCAGCCAGGGCTGATAGTAGTAGACCGTTCTGTTACAGGCGAATTCGAAAATTACCGTACTCCCGAGCAGCAGATTCCTGGTGTCCCGCTCAATTATCCGTGGGAAACCTGCATGACTATGGCTACATCATGGTCGTATGTGCCGGGTGATATTTACAAACCGGCAGGAACAATTATTCATTTCCTAGTTGATATTGTCGCTAAAGGAGGAAACTACCTTTTAAATGTTGGCCCCAGCCCGCTAGGCGATTATGATACGATTGCCTATACCAGAATGAAAGAAATTGGTGCATGGATGAAAGTGAATGGCGAAGCCATATATGATTCCCGCCCTATAGCTCCGTACAAGGAAAAAAATATCTGTTTCACGCAAAATAAAGATAAAAGTGTGAATGCCATTTACCTGGCAGGGACCTCAGAAACCAACCTGCCAGTGGTAGTTAAAATAAAAGGAATCAAACCATCAGCAAAAGCAACAATTCAATTGCTTGGAGTCAAAAATAGCTTAAAATGGAAAACAGAAAATGGAGAAACAGTGATTATTATTCCTGCTTCTTTGCAAAAATCACCACCCTGCAATTATGCGTGGTCGTTTAAGATAAGCCAGGTGGAGTAATCATAAGATAATTTCCTGTAAAATGAAAATCCCGGAGCCGTTCATTGAACAACTCCGGGATTCTGATTATTGTTTATTACCTTCTTATAATTCAAAGAAGTTATTTGTTTTCTGCTTCTTTTTTTACGAAAGATAACAATTCCACGTCAAAGATCAGTGTAGAACCTTCAGGGATAGGACCGGTTTTTTTATCACCATAGGCCAGGTTGGCTGGGATATATAGCATATACTGGGAGCCTGGTTTCATCAGTTTCAAAGCTTCTGTCCATCCGGCAATAACTCCGTTAACCGGAAACTCGATAGGTTCGCCTCTTTCGCGTGATGAATCGAAGACCGTTCCGTCAATCAATGTGCCGGTATAGTGAACTTTTACCACATCATTATCTGCAGGTGATTCGCCTTCACCAGCTTTTAAAATTTTGTATTGTAAGCCGCTTGGCAGCACAATTACACCTTCTTTTGCTTTATTAGCAGCAAGATAATCTTCGCCTGCTTTTACATTCTTGGCCATTTCTTTTTCAGTCACAGCGGCTTTTTTCGCACTCATTTCCTGCTGCCAGGCCATCATAATTGCACCGATTTGTTCCTGTGAAAAAATGGTATCCGATTTAGCCTGTCCATCAGAGAATCCTTTGAAAACAAGGTCTTTGTTAAGGGAAAGGTCATTTTTAGCAAAACTATGAGCTATATCGGCGCCGATAATATAACTGATTGTATCATTATTATTCGCAAATAGCGGCTTAACCACAACGGGTGTTTCTGCAACTTCACCTTTTTTATCCTTTTTTTTCTTTTCCTTCTTCTGGGCATAAGCTTGTGAGGAAACTGCTGCTACCATCATCATAATAACAGTAAGTAAAATGTATTTTCTCATATAGATTTTGATTGTTTTCGCAAAAGTATGGAAATTATGTAATTGGAAACATTAAAAGATGTTAAATAGGGGTTGAGGGTTAGGCTTTAGGGGTTAGGGGTTAGGGATGGGATGGGAAAAGGTTTCAGAGTTTCAAGTTTCAAGCCCAAATCGTAAATCACGAATCACGAATTTCCCAATTATTTCCTATCTCTCCGTCTCTTAGTCTCTTAGTCGCTCACTCATTCTCCTAACTACACAATAACCACCGCACTTTCCTCAATCAGCGCTTCGCCACGGTAACGTCTGAATATCTGGGCTACGGTAAGCACATCTTTTGTGCAATAATGTACAATAC
>Ga0268283_1000927_pt1 | contig 15915 bp, 11 predicted proteins | sample saktaG_13_FD_190140 | JGI IMG/M metagenome (GOLD analysis project Ga0268283, IMG submission 190140) | Saline water microbial communities from Sakinaw Lake, British Columbia, Canada - sak_2013_06_06_36m | ecosystem: Environmental > Aquatic > Non-marine Saline and Alkaline > Saline ... | reverse complement strand
CTGTACAAGAAGTTAAAAAATGGACGTAATCCAGCGTATTGCCGAAGAATTATCTGTTAATATAAAACAAGTCAGCGCAGCGGTGGCGTTGCTGGATGAAGGCGCTACGGTTCCCTTTATTTCCCGCTACCGAAAGGAAGTGACCGGCGGCCTGGATGATACACAATTAAGGCAACTGGAAGAGCGTTTACGTTATTTACGCGAACTCAACGACCGTCGAAAAACCATTCTGGATAGTATTAGCTCCCAAGACAAACTGACACCTGAGCTTGAAAAAGCCATTATCGAGGCTGACACCAAAACCCTGCTGGAAGATTTGTATTTACCTTACAAACCCAAACGGCGCACCAAAGCCCAAATTGCCCGTGAAGCAGGACTTGAGCCATTGGCTGATGCCCTGTTAAATGACCGCAACTTAATGCCTGAGCAAGTCGCCGCTCATTATATTGATGCAGAAAAAGGTGTGCCCGATACTGCTGCCGCTCTGGATGGCGCGAGGCAAATTATTATGGAACGGATTTCTGAAGATGCTGAATTACTGGCTGAACTGCGCGAACGTGTCTGGCAAAAAGGACTTATTCACGCAACTGTTGTTACCGGAAAAGAACAGACTGCTGAAAAATTTAAGGATTATTTTGATTATCAGGAAGCCATCAACAAGATTCCATCACACCGCGCATTGGCACTGTTTCGGGGGCGTAATGAGGACTTATTGTCATTAACACTCAAACCCGGTGTAGAGGATAAAGAAGAACATCTGCTGTGCGCCCAGTTTGTCGCTCGACATCTTGCTATTAAGGACACTGCAAAACCGGCTGAAGCCTGGTTGGCAGAAACAGCCCGTCTTGCCTGGAAAATCAAGCTGTTCACCCGCATTGATCTGGACTTAAAACTCAGGTTGCGCGAGGCGGCAGAACTGGAAGCCATTCGTGTTTTTGCCAGTAATTTACGAGATTTGCTATTGGCTGCGCCGGCAGGCCCCAAAGCCACGATGGGACTAGACCCCGGTATACGCACCGGTGTTAAGGTTGCCATTGTTGATCCTACCGGAAAACTGCTGGCCACCGAGACTATTTACCCGCACCCGCCGCGCAAACAATGGGATGAGTCGATGGCCACCTTGGCAAAGCTGATCAAAAAGCACAGCGTTGATCTGGTTAGTATAGGTAATGGTACGGGCTCCAGAGAGACCGATCAACTGGTTGCTGATGTTATCAAGCAGCACAGCGAACTTAAGTTTACTAAAATAACCGTTTCAGAAGCGGGTGCATCGGTTTATTCGGCATCTGAATTTGCGGCTAAAGAATTCCCTGATTTGGATGTGTCACTGCGCGGCGCAGTTTCTATTGCCAGACGATTACAAGACCCGCTGGCAGAGCTGGTTAAGATTGATCCTAAATCTATCGGAGTGGGTCAGTATCAACATGATGTTAATCAGTTTCAATTAGCGAGAGGGCTTGATGTTGTCGTTGAGGATTGTGTTAATGCGGTCGGTGTGGATGTCAACACGGCATCCGTGTCGCTGTTAAAACAAGTCTCCGGTTTGTCAGCCAGTGTCAGTGAAAATATCGTGGCTTTTCGTAATCAAAACGGGCCCTTTGTTAATCGCAAGCAATTAAAAAAAGTACCCCGATTGGGCGATAAAGCGTATGAACAGGCCGCAGGATTTCTCCGTGTTATGAATGGTGACAACCCGCTGGATGCCTCGGCCGTGCATCCCGAAGCGTATCCCGTTGTTGAAGCCATCATTGCCAGTACCGGTAAATCAATTCGTGATCTGATTGGTCAAAGCGGTTTTTTGCGTACGCTTAATGCGGCAAACTATACCAATGAACACTTTGGTCTACCGACGGTTACTGATATTTTACAAGAACTGGAAAAGCCCGGACGTGATCCCAGGCCGGAATTTAAAAGCGTAGAATTTAAAGCGGGTATTGAGAAAATATCTGACCTTCAACCCGGTATGAAGCTGGAGGGTGTGGTGACCAATGTCGCCAACTTTGGTGCATTTGTTGATATTGGCGTGCATCAGGATGGCTTGGTGCATATCTCGCATTTATCAGATACTTTTATCAAAGATCCCAGAGACGCGGTAAAAACCGGTGATATGGTGAAAGTGAAAGTGTTGGAAGTGGATGTTGAGCGCAAGCGCATTTCCTTGTCCATGAAAACCAATACCGATGCTGTTGAAGCAAGACCCGAACGAAATAACCCCAAACAGGTCAACAAGCCCAAGCCGCAGGCTCCATCCCAGAATTTAATGGCTAACGCGTTTGCGAAGGCGCTAAAAAAGTAAAGTACAATATAGATTTTCAGATAAATAATTTCTATGCTAACGGATACCATCCCTTTAAGGGATGGTATCCGTGTGAACTAAATCTTCATGTAATGGAAGTTTACAACTGAAAGACTATAGGCGCTTCCACGCACGGTTTACTAAACATACCCGCAGGATTTGATATGACTAAATTCAATCGTTTTTATGTTGTTATTTTCACTTCCCTGTTTATTGCCTATACACCCTTATCTAAGGCGGGTATGGAACAACCGGGCACTGGTAATCCTCTGAGTGAAAACAATCACTATGCACTCGTCACCAGTGCTAATGGCTCGTTACAGCCATTAAGCTATAGTGAAAAAATCGGTAACAAGGCGCTTATTGGTTTTGCCAATTTGACTACAAGTTCGTTGGAAATCCCCAAAAATATCATTAATACCCTGAATAAAAGCAACTTCTTTTATGGCGTAGTGGGCGGGTTTTTCAAAGGTCTGGTTAACACGGCGGGCCGAATAGGTTGCGGCATTGCTGATTTACTTACCTTTCCGCTTCCTACCCAACCCATCGCATACCCCCTGTATATATGGGACGATTTTGATGTAGACACCACTTACGGTGACGTAATGCGACTGGATAAAATCAAAAAAACAGACCAGTCCGTTATCCAAGTACCTGTCCCACCACCGATGCCAACTGCTGTGACAACACCGCAAAAAGCCGTTGTAATTGATAGATTAAATTAGTACCATCAAGAAACCAACAAAAATCAGGACGCGCTATTTAACAATAAAATGCAAAATAAGCCAATAGTCTCTTGAATCAAGTTGATATTTAAGAGTCTACGCGGTTTCACTCAAGCGTTAGGCAACTCGCAATAATAAGTGCCCAATTTATAGTGGTAGGGTGCGCATCACGCACCTAAAACCGCATCCACTAAGCGGTTTTAGGTGCGCCATAATCTATTGTTTTTTCTACCTGTAGCGTATAGGGTTCTTTCTCTGGTATGGTTTTGGTGCGCGATGCGCACCCTACTACTACTCAGCTAAACAGTAGTATTGCGAAACTTGGCGAGTGTTATTTATTGCGAGTTACCTTACGACGTGACAATAACTTAATCAAAACAGCAACCGTTATCAATGTACCTAATTTAATAGTCATGCGCTGTTCAAGTAAATAAATTTACCTCGAACCGTTCGCAGAGTCGTTCTTCAACGTGCAAATATCGCGGTAGAATACTAACGGCCCTTCAAAAATAAATGGCTATCTGGTTGATTTTTTATCTTTCCATAATGATAACTACTGATGTCATACCTATCAGGAATAACCACATAGCCGCTGGTAAAGGTACTGCCGATACATTACCTGTAAAATTAATGGTCATTCCGTCAAGAGCGCCGCTGTATCCACTGGCATTATGTCCATTGGATGCCAAGAATACACTGCCTACGTAATTACCTACAACACTGGTATCAAACAAAAAGTCCAGATTGGTTAATGAAGAACCACCAGTCAGATTCGTGAAGTTGCTCACGTTGCTGCTGCTGAAAGCCGAACCCAAGCTGAAAGCGTAATTACCATCAAGAAGATCAGTATAGCTGGAATCCAAGCCACTATTGGCAAGACTGAAAATGGAGGTTTGGGTGCCGCTACCTTGAGTAAAAGTTCCAAAATCCAAAGTCAAGCTTCTGCTATCCCAAGCACTTCCACCACTAACATGTTGTAATCCGACGTTGGCATAATTGTAAACGTCACCGGAAACAGAAACATTCTGAAATCCGCTGCTGATTGTTGCTAACCCGCTGGTTCCCGTACCGTTTGAATTGAAGTTGACATCAACATTACCCGACTTCGCACCGGCAGTAGTGGTATCGATACCTACCGACATAGCACTGCTGTCGCTACCTGCAACAATCAGGTTAGCAGCTCCACTGTTAGTAATGCCTCCGGTTGCAGTGCCAAAACTGGCATCCAATTTTTCAGAGTAGCCATCAGTGGTCGCTGTATTGCTAACCGTTAAAGTTTGGCTAACCAAATCCCCGACATGCGTGCCTCCAAAACTAACAGTTCCCGTTGTTGAACCACTTGCCAAGCGATAGACATCGCCAGACACGTTGATGGTCTGTGAAGCCAACGTAGTATTGCCTAAGCCTGAGGTACCCGAACCATTAGAAACCAGTCCAATCGTTGCTGTTCCACTTTTGTTACCGGCGCTAGTCGTATCAACACCGACATTGAGTCGGTTACTGTTCGTTGAACCAGCGGCCAGACCATTGAATGAACCGCTGGCTGTAATCGGACTGCTTGCGCTGATGGTTGCCTTCAGTTTTTCTGAATAGCCATCATTAATTGCCGAATTGGTGAGTGACAGGGCTTGGGTTGCCGAGCCGCCAATTCGCTGATTGGCCAAAGTAACCGAGCTAAGCGTGTCAAGACTGGCATAACGATAGGCCGCGCCGCTAATAACCAAATTCTGGGTATTGGTATTGCCAAAATTATTTACAACAGTCAATGTTTCGTCCAGGGCACCTGCTGTGCTGGCGGTGAATGTTACCTTTTTTGCACCTGCATTACCACCCGCAGCAATCGGCCTCCAATTGTAGCCACCAGCTATTATACCTGTACCACTCAAACGGGTATCAAGTGCGCCATCATCCTGCACGGCACCACGCAATTTTGAACCGCTATTGGCACCGTTGCCAATAGTGTAAGTTTGCGTGGAAATATCGCCTACATGCATATTACCAAAAAAAATCCAGCCAGTGCCACTGGTAGCCGTGCTGGTACCAGCAGTCAGCGTTTGCTGACTGCCTGCATTAAATGCAGATGAATTAATAACCGTATCAGTGACTCCCGCAGTTTTATTGAAGCTGTTTCCGGTACCGAAATTTGCGTTGTTGTAGTCCGTAGTCACTATCAAAGTGCCTCCCCCACTAACAGCACCGCTGTTAAGATTAAGCTTGGCGATAGTTTCCGTCGCTGTGTTTACATTGAAGTTACCGCTGTTGATATTGACTGTTCCAGTATCATTAAGACGCTCATCTGCGCCCAAAACAAGACTACCGGCATTGATATTGGTAGCGCCGGTGTAAGTGTTGTTAGCCATCAGAGTAACTGTGCCTGAACCCATTTTACTTAATGCACCCTTTCCCGACGAATTACTAATGATTCCTGAAAGCGAAATATTGTTGGAGCCGTCGAGTGTTAGCGTTTTTGTACCCCAACCCGCGTTAAGATCTATAGCGCCGGTAAAGTCCAAGTCACTGTTTGTAGCATTAAAAGTGGAATTAGCCGAAAGAACAACATTGGTATCCAACGTTTGAGTATTATTATCCATGTTTACCACGCCGCCTTTACCAATAGTGAAGGTGCTGGCGCTGGTTCCAACGGTGTAACCGGACGAATTGGAGTTAAGATCACTAAAGGTGATGCTGTTCAGAGTAAAGATGTCAGGGACGTTAATCGGAGCCAGTCTGGTACCGGGAGCATTTGCAAATATCAAAGCTGTAGCTCTGCCAGATACCGCAGCAGTTCCAGACCAGTTATCGTTTGATGCCCAACCAGAATCGACAATGTTCCCGCCATTCCAGGTAAATGTCTTAGCATTAGATGCCTGTGGTGCTAATACTAAACCTAAACCTAAAGCAATCACGGCACGAAGTTTCCAGTTTATAGGTTGCGATACTGTAGAGAAGACTTGCATTTCTTTTGTATTTACTTTCATTTTAAATTTCCGTTATCAATTGGTCGTCAGAATTACAAGCGGATGAAACGAATAAAATCTAACTATCAATAGGTTACATAGAAAAATAAGGGTAAGCTGTTGATAATTGGTGACCTGTCCGCAATCACTTACAAGTCTAGCTTCTTAGATAGGAAATTCAAGGTTGATATAGTAAAAAATACGACGTGATTAAATAGATTGGCAATTATCATTATAAATAAGTTGACTACACATATTAAAATATATAATCTTTTAAAATCATGCAATTACTACCAATTCCTTCCAGATTATCAAGAAGAGCTTGCTGATTGTGCTGATTATTTTTGATCGGGATATGTTGAATTGCGAGGGGGCTTTCACTGAGGCAACCCGCAAAAAATATCCACAGCAGATTCAAGTTATAAACCTAAAAACCTCATTTAGGCACAGATTTACACAGATAAGCACTGATAATACATGATGTTACGCACGACTGACAATTTACCAAAAGGGTGATCAAAAGAATTGATTTAACGCGTTGTTTATCTGAGTAAATCCGTGTTTATCCGTGGCTCAAATACGTTTTGTAGGATAAATAGCTTTAATCTGTGGAGGTTTCTTTATTGCGAATAGCTTTATTTCTTAATGGGGAATATAACACTTTGATTTTCGATGTTTTTATATCGAATCAGTTGAATCCAAATTTAGGCCCCCAACACCTTAGAAAATAAGTGTTGGGGTTATTCGTTTAAATAACCGCTTTAGCCTGAAGATCAGCATGGTATGAAGATCTGACCATAGGCGCACTGGCAACTTGCTTAAACCCCAGTTGCTTTGCAAAAGCGCCATAGTCATCGAATTGTTGTGGGGTGATATAACTTTTAACCGGTAAATGCGCCTTGGTGGGCTGTAAATATTGACCTAGTGTGAGCATTGAACAGCCATGCGCCAATAAATCCCTCATGACTTGGTGGACTTCTTCCTGCTCTTCGCCAACCCCCAGCATGAGCCCGGATTTGGTAGGCGTTTGAGTTTGCGCACTGCCATATTTACCCAGCAACTCCAAAGAACCCAGATAATCTGCCCCAGGACGGACTTGTTTATAAAGCCGTGGAACAGTTTCCAGATTATGGTTAAACACGTCACAGGGTTCTTTAATCAGAATCTTTATGGCTTTATCAATGCGACGACGAAAATCCGGAACCAAAATTTCAATTTTTGTAGACGGGGTTTGCTCGCGAATTTTTTTTATACATTCGGCAAAATGTGCGGCACCACCGTCTCTTAAATCATCCCGATCCACCGAAGTGATCACCACATATTTTAAGGCCATTGCCTGTATGGCATCGGCCAGATTTTGCGGTTCGTCTTTATCCAGTGCCAGCGGTTTTCCATGTGCCACATCACAAAAAGGACAACGGCGAGTACACAAATCGCCCATAATCATGAAGGTAGCGGTGCCGTGCTGAAAACATTCGGACAAGTTTGGGCAGGCCGCCTCTTCACAAACCGTATGTAATTTATGCTCACGCAACAAGTCTTTTATTTTTGTAATCTCGTCACTGGCTGAAAGCTTTACCCGTATCCATTCAGGTTTGCGTAAAACCGTGTCGGACAGTTCAACTTTTATCGGGATACGCGCCAGTTTTTTAGCACTACGCTCGTGAGATTCAGGCGTTGATCGTGAGGGTGCTTGATTAGTCATGTTTATAATGCCGTAGTAATAGCCTGAATAACAGAGTTTGCCAGTTGCGTGGAGCTAATAGTCACACCCAAATCAGACAGTTGCGTGACTTTAAGGTCTGAATAACCGCAAGTATTAATATGATCGAAAGGACGCAAATCCATGTCATTATTGAGACTGAGACCATGGTAACTACAGTTTTTTTTAATCCGTAAACCGATAGAACCGATTTTTTTGTCATTGACATAAACACCTGGCGCATCCGATTTGGAAACAGCGCCAATGCCATGGTCGGCCAAAGTGTTAATCATTGCTTTTTCCAGAAGCGTAACCAGTTGGCGCACGCCCAGATTAAGACGTTTAATATCTAGTAACGTATAAATGACCACTTGCCCGGGGCCGTGATAAGTAACTTGCCCTCCCCTGTCTGAATTAATCACCGGAATGTTGCCGGTATTTAATAAATGCTCACGTTTGCCGCTTAATCCCAAGGTATAAACGGGGCGGTGTTCGACTATCCAGATTTCGTCTGGGGTTTCTGCGTTGCGTTCTTGGGTGAAGCATTGCATAGCCTGCCAGCTGGTTTCATAATCCTGCAATCCCAAGTTACGTATCGTTAACATTAAGTGCGTTTATATTTATTCAAATATGTATGCCAAGGAACGTGCATGAAATAACTTGCCCCTTTATATCCCCTCACCCCAGCCCTCTCCCGAAGGGAGCAAGATGCCTGAGTTATTATAATTATTCAGTCCCCCTCTTTGAAAAAGAGGGGTTAGGGGAGATTTTTTAAATAAATCCCCCTCAGTCCCCCTTTTTCAAAGGGGGAGGTGAATACTTACGAGTTATTTTATGCACATTCCTAAACGGTTCGGTTACAGGAAGGACAATCATCAAGTTGATTGCCTTACAAAGCCATCAAAACATGAGGATGATCAGTTAGATCCTGATAAATGGCATCCAGTTGTTTCTTGCTGGAGGCTTCTATTATGACGGTTACGGCAATAAAATTACCGTCTTTGCTGGGGCGCGTAGTGACGGCACCCGCGTTAACATCAGGCGCGTGACGACGCACAATTTCTATCACCAACAAATCCAGTTCCATGTCGGCTTTGCCCATGGCTTTAACCGGAAATTGGCAAGGAAATTCAAAAAAGGTTTGTTCGCTCATAATCAGCGATTGTTTGTAAGCTTGAAAAATCTGCTGCATGGCTTGCCATACCGGGCCAGGTTTTCCGTCTGACACACTTTTTGAATCGAGTTCAACAACGGGAATAATTTCACGGGTAGAACTGGTTACCCAAATTTCGCTGGCGGTTTGTAACGCAGTAAAGGGAATTTTATCTTCACTGCAAGGGATGTTGTTTTTTCGCGCAAGCTCCAAAATTACATCACGGGTAATGCCGGGTAAAATGTCGTTACCTTTAGGTGGGGTACACAAAACGCCATCAATCACTGCAAAAACATTACTGGCCGCACCTTCAATCACATAACCGTCTTTTATCAAAATGGCTTCGGCGCAGCCTTGGTCTATGGCTGCTTGCCTGTGGAGAATATTGCCCAGTAGCGTGATGGCTTTTATATTGCAAAATTTCCAACGGGTATCATCCATGCTGACCGCTTTTACGCCTTGATTTAATCCGGCAAAAGGTACGATAGCCGAGCACATAGCAAAAACCGTGGCGGGCGTATTATCAGGAAAAGCGTGATCTCTTTTGGGGGTAGTGCCACGGGTAACCTGTAGATAAATATACTGATCAATCTTTGCATCCAGCAAGGGAGTCAATATATCCTGCCATTGCTCACGGGTGTGCGGATTAGCCAAACGAATACCCGCCAAGCTGTTTTCCAGGCGCTGTAAATGGTCTTGAAAATGAAATAAATGCCCGGAATAAGACGGTATCACTTCATAGATACCGTCACCAAATAAAAATCCGCGATCCAGTACTGAAACTTTTGCCTCATTAAGCGGTAGATATTCACCGTTTAAATAGACCATTTTATTTTCCATCTTCAGATTTCTCCATCATCATAACGCTATCAGAAAGTCTCTGAAAAATATTGCCTTCAGCCACCGCCTTGAGAGCGACTAAATCTTTATCGACAATAACAACGTCACTAAGCGTCACTTTGACCGATCCAAGCTTAGCACCTTCTACAACTGGTGCAGTAATTTTTTTATCAACAACAATAGCCGCTTTAAGATCTTTGTATTGGCGACGCGGTATGGTTGCATAAATATCTTCGGCCAATCCTAAAGGAATGGTTTTGCTTTCCCCTTTCCAGATTCTGGCTTCGTTTAAAGGTTTTTTCCCTTCATACAGACGGTGTGATTCAAAAAACCGGAAGCCATAATTAAGCAGTGTTTGATTTTCGTTGGCTCTGGCATTGGCGCTTTTTGCGCCCAAGACGACAGAAATTAGCCGCATATCTTCTCTTAGCGCCGAAGCAACCAGGCAGTAACCAGCCTCATCAGTAAATCCGGTTTTAACGCCATCAACTGACTCGTCACGCGACAGCAAGGGGTTTCGGTTATGCTGGGTAATTTGGTTAAAGGTAAATTCTTTTTGCGAAAACCAGCGGTAGTAGTCAGGAAACTCCTTGATTAAAGCCGACGTAAGAATGGCCAAATCGCGGGCGCTGGTGTAGTGGTCATCCATGGGTAGGCCATCACTGTTCTTGAAATGACTATGGGTCATTCCCAGTCGGGCTGCGTGCTGATTCATCATGTCAGCAAAAGTGGGTTCACTGCCGGCCACATGTTCGGCCAGAGCGACACTGGCATCATTACCGGATTGAATAATGACACCTTTTAGCAGATCTTCAACTTTAACCTTATTACCCAGCTCAACAAACATACGTGAGCCGGATGTTTTCCACGCTTTTTCACTGATAGTGGCTGAGTCTTCGAGATGTAGGTGACCATTAGCAAGCTCTCTAAATATCACATAAACCGTCATTATCTTGGTCAGACTGGCAGGAGCGAGCTTGGCATCCGCGTTGTTTTCTGCCAATACTTTACCGGTATGATAGTCCTGTAATATATAGGCAGTGGCGGCGATGTTGGGTGCGGGCGGAGTTACAATTTCAGCGTTTTCTGCGTTTGCCTGAAAGAGCGTAACCAGTAGGCCAAAAAATAAAAAGAGGGTAAATTTTTTAAAAGGGTTCATAGCTCTTTAAAATCGACAGTAAAAAAATTTCCTTACATTGTAGCACGCGAACTGTCAGATTGTTTGGATTCAGTAACAAATTGTGTATCGGTTATGCCTATTCTTGCCAACTGTTCATTCAGTTGATTGGCAGAAGCCGTTGAGTTTACCGGTCCGATTTGAACTTTATAAAGGGTGGATTTTTTGTAGGTCGATGAGCGAATATTCGGCTCAGGCAAATTATTGGCGGCAATTTTATTTTTTAAGTTCATCGCCTTTTTTTCACTACCAAAACTACCCACCTGCAAATAGACGTGTTGTTCTTGTGTGGCGGCAATTTGTTGCAATTGGGGTAACGCCTGACTGGGCGAGATAGCCTTGATTTCTATGGCACCGGTGCCGTCTTGTTGCATATCAAGATTTTTTGCAGCGGCGTAGGATAAATCCAACTCTCTGTTGCCAACAAAAGGCCCTCTATCATTTATTCTAACAATAATGCTGCGATGATTTTCCAGATTGGTTATCTGAGCGTAAGAGGGAATTGGCAATGTTTTATGTGCAGCCGTCATGGCGTACATATCAAATATTTCGCCGTTTGCTGTTTTTTTACCATGAAATCCGGGGCCGTACCATGAAGCCACCCCCTGTTTTATGTAATGGGCAATACGTGGAAACAGGCTTTCTTGTTGAGCAAGCTCGGTAGCTTCATTATGGGCGCTCATTCGCAGTATTGAATGCTGCCTGATTTGTTGGCTGGCTAATGCGTGAGGGGCTTGACTTATAATAATCGGCGGCTGAAAAGCCATATTAGACGTTTTAATTTGTTCTGTAGAACACCCGAACAGGGTCATCATTAAAATTGCTAATAGTAATTTAGTCATGGAATTTTGCCTTTTTTATTTAAAATAGATTGGCTTAACTGATAAACAGCCATGGCATATAAAGGACTGTGGTTGTATCGGGTAATGACATAAAAATTGTCTAATCCCGCCCAGAGTTCTTCGCCCGGTTTTTGCCCTAATGGCTCCTGTTCAAAAGCAAGCAGCTTTACTTTAGTGTTTAAAGGGAGTGACCTCGATATTGTTAAGTTGAGTGATTCTAACTTAGCTAACCTTAAGTCCGGCTTAAGTTCACTGGTTAATACCGTTTTATAGGCATCACCTGTCGCACTTACCGGAATCACAATGGCCTGTCCAGGCTGCCACTGATGCTTGACAAAATAATTGGCGACACTGGCGATAACATCACCGCTGTCATGCCAGATGTCCCGGTAGATATCACCATTAAAATCAACAGCGTACGCCCTAAAACTGCTAGGCATAAATTGCGGCATTCCCATTGCGCCAGCATAAGAACCAATAGGTTCCAGAGGATTAATATGTTCATCCCGGCACAGTAGCAAGTAGTTTTCCAGCTCACCCAAAAAGAATGGGCTGCGGGGCGGATAAGAAAAACCCAATGTTGATAGCGCATCAATGACCCGATAATTGCCGGTTTTTTGCCCGTAAAAGGTCTCAACGCCCAGAATGGCAACAATAATTTCTGCGGGAACCCCTGTCTTTTGTTCGACTGCGCTCAATGCAGACTCATTTTCCCGCCAAAACTTTACACCGCCATCGATACGCGCCTCGGTCATAAATATTTTGCGATATTTATACCAAGGCATGCCCTCTGCGGGTGACGAAATCTTTTTGAGAATAGCCTCTTTTATTTCAACCGACTGAAACAACTCGTTAAGTTTGGCTTCATCGAACTGATGCGTGGTCACCATTTTGTTGATAAACGTATCGACTGACTTTGTATCCTTGATGTTGCCGGCACACGAAATCAGTGAAAAGCACAGAATACAAGTCAGGTTTTTTAACCCAAATATCGATGAATAATTTTGCGCCTTTAGCTTTGCACCAACGATTTTTGGTGACGTTTCCATAATAGGCGAAATAACAGAATGTATTTTTTTGTTAATGCGTTGAAGTAATAAACACCTTAAACCTTGAACCTTAAACCTTGCACCTGCTTGTACCTTCATAAACCTTACCTAAATTTTTTATGCGTGTGAATTGACATTAAAATGCCAAACCCGGCCAGCAGGGTAACAATAGAGGTGCCGCCGTAACTAATTAAAGGCAAGGGAACACCGACTACAGGAAGAATCCCGATGACCATGCCGATATTGACAAAAACATAAACAAAAAACGTAAACGCCAGACTGCTTGCCAAGAGCCTACTGTAAGTATCCTGAGCTTGGGACGCAATATACAAACAGCGAGCGATAATTAACAGATACAAAATCAATAATCCCAGGCAACCAAACAAGCCAAATTCTTCCGCAAATACGGCAAAAATAAAATCGGTAGAACTTTCCGGCAAAAAATCCAGTTCTGATTGCGTACTGCCCAGCCAGCCTTTACCGTAAATACCGCCTGAGCCAATCGCTATTTTTGATTGGATAATATGATAGCCCCTACCCAGCGGATCGGTTTCAGGATTTAAAAAAGTAAGCACCCGATCGCGTTGATAACCGTGCATAAAATGCCAAATAAGCGGGGTTAACGAAGCCAGTGCAGCGCTGATGACCAGCATTAAGCGCCAGGAAAGACCAGCAAAAAACAGCACCCCCGCACCCGAACTTGCAACCAGTAAAGCCGTGCCCAGGTCAGGTTGTTTGGCGATTAAAAGGGTAGGAATAACAATAAGAAGGGTCGCTATAAACAGTTGCCTTGATTTCGGCGGTAACGAGTATTCTGCCAAATACCACGCGATCATCATGGGCGTCGTAATTTTAATCATTTCTGATGGCTGAAAACGAAAGCCCCCCAGATCCAACCAGCGTTGTGCGCCTTTACCGACCTGTCCCATAATTAAAACAGCGGCCAGTAAAAAAATACCAAAACCAAACAATAACGTAGAATAACGCTTAAATTGATAAGGATCTATGTGCGCCAATATCGTCATTAACAGAAAAGCCAAGCCAACACGACCCGCCTGCCGCATCAGCGTGTCGATATCCTGACCGCCGGCACTGTAAAGAACCAGGAAGCTTAGCATCGAAGTCAGCAGTAAACCGATAAACAAGGGGATGTCTATGTGTAGCTTTCTAAGCACATTCCCAAGCACTGAAGGCGGCTCAAACTGTTCATGACGGGTTTCAGTGTTCATTATTTTCCTGTAAAAATTGTTTGATAACCAGCCCTGCTATCGGTGCTGCAACTGAGCCACCATGCCCGCCATTTTCAACAACCACCGCGATGGCAATTTTAGGATCGGCAGCCGGTGCAAAAGCAATAAATAGCGCGTGATCACGAAATTTAAAGTCGATCGCATTTTCATTGTATTTTGCGTTTTGCTTAATCCCCAAAACCTGCGCAGTTCCGGTTTTACCCGCGATTTGATAGTCGATATTGGTATTAATTCCTTTGGCGGTGCCGTGTGCGCTATGCACCACATTGACCATGCCTTCGATAACTTTGTTAACATTATCAGGATTTAATGGCAGGGTAATATTTGGGAGTGTTGGGCCTGGACGGGTACCTTGTGCGCTGACCATTTTATCGACCAAAAAAGGCGTCACTACCTTGCCTTTATTCGCCAACGTTGCCGTGGCTCTGGCTAGCTGTAAAGGGGTCACTTGATGGTAGCCTTGACCAATGCCGGTGATAAGCGTTTCTCCCGGATACCAGGCCTGATTTTTTTTATCCTGCTTCCACTCACGCGAGGGCAGTAATCCGGCTTTCTCACCAATCAGATTAATACCGGACTTTTCACCAAAGCCCATTTTTTGTAAAAAACTGTGCATGCGGTCGATACCCAGTATTGATGCCAGACGATAAAAATAAACGTCGCAAGATTCCGTAATGGCTCGACTTAAATCCACCGAACCATGCCCGCCTTTTTTCCAGTCCCGATAGCGGTGACTGACACCAGGCAATTGATAATAGCCAGGACATGACAGCTTTTGCTGAGGGCTGATGGCTTCATACTCAAGACCCGCCAAAGCAATAAACGGCTTAATGGTCGATCCCGGTGGATAAAGTCCACGCAAGGCGCGGTTATAGAGTGGTTGATTTTCAGAGGCTTGCAGTGCCTGATAAGCCTCATTGTCAATACCCACTACAAAAGGGTTGGGGTCAAAGCCCGGACGACTGACGAAGGCCAAGACACCGCCGGTTTTAATATCAATGGCAACGACTGCACCATTAAAGGAATCCAAGGCATCGTAGGCTGTTTTTTGTAAATCAATATCCAGCGTTAAATAAAGATTTGTGCCAGGATCTGGCGTGACTTCATGTAGGGTATTAAGCAATCGGGCCTGAACATTGGTTTCTATTTCCGCATAACCGGTTTTGCCATGCAGCTCATTTTCATAAGAACTCTCTATACCCAGCTTGCCGACATGTGTAGAGCCTCTGTATTCAGCAAGGGGTAACTCTTTAATTTCCGCCTCATTAATACGACCCACATAGCCAATGACATGCGCCGCTAAATCACTATAAGGGTAATGTCTAACCAACTGGGTATGAATATCGACACCCTGAAAATAAGGCCGGACAACGGCAAACTTTGCCAACTCTTCATCGCTCATGCTTAATAACAGCGGCGTGCTGACGAAACGTTTTTGGCGCTTGCGTAATTTTTGATATTGCTCAATTTTTTCATCGGGTATATCAAGCAATTTTTGCAGACGCAACAAGGTTTCATCCATATTACTGATCTGCTCAGGGATAAGCTCCAAGCTATAAGACGGCGTATTTTCGGCCAGCACTTTTCCGTGTCGGTCATAAATAATGCCTCGGGTAGGCACTAAAGGAACAATTTTGATGCTGTTGTCTTTTGCCAGCGATGAATAATGTTCGTGGCCGACAATTTGCAGATAAATTAAACGAACAATCAGACCCGATGTTAATAAAATAATGACCACAAAAGCGGCGACAATGCGATTAAGAAATAGGCGATTTTCTACTGAAGGGTCTTTAATGGCGTATAGAGTGGACATAAGTTACAGCGTATTCTATTTAATGCGTTGTGACAAACCAACAAAGCGCAGCACGCCATAAACCAAGGGCCAAGCTAACGTACCGGTAAATACAGGTAACCAGAAAGAAGC
>Ga0268283_1000926_pt1 | contig 15947 bp, 14 predicted proteins | sample saktaG_13_FD_190140 | JGI IMG/M metagenome (GOLD analysis project Ga0268283, IMG submission 190140) | Saline water microbial communities from Sakinaw Lake, British Columbia, Canada - sak_2013_06_06_36m | ecosystem: Environmental > Aquatic > Non-marine Saline and Alkaline > Saline ... | reverse complement strand
AACTACAGCTGTCGCAGTAATGGTGGCGGTATATGATCCTTCCGGTTGGAAATGAGATGCTCCGGATTGAGCTTTGAATTTCACCACTTCGTCTTCACCGGTAGAGGCGGTGAGCGTTGATCTGTTGATTCCAATCACATCCGTCGTCTTAAATTTGACCCAACATTTGTCCGTCGTTTGCGTCGATCCGGTTCCGCAAGTGGTTGTTCCATTATCCTTAAACATTAGTGTGGCATCTGTAGCCGTTGCCGGCTCAACTGAATAACCAAATTCCGAATCGGCAGCCGCGACTGACCAAGTATAGTCGGGTGTGTCAGGCGTACCTTCGGTATAATCAGCAAATGTATCAGAACCACTGGCCAGAGCAGGATTAGCGCCCGCCTTTAATGCCATATTAAAGCCGGTAGTATTATTCGTCTTAATATTCCAGGTGGCTGATCCGGTACTGCTTCCTCCAGTCATACCAGCAATACTCGGAGACATTGTCACATCAGTCGGGGAAGAAATGGTAATCTCCTCAGTCACCGCTTGAGTAACCGTAACGGCATCGCCAACGCCTTTTGCCAATTGCGGCTCCAGGATGATAAACAGCATAAGCATCACCAAGCTACTGACTAATGTTGTTTTAATTGTTCTTTTCATTTTTTTATTTTTAAAAATTTTATTTAAACTAACATAAAAACACTTACTTACTTAAACTATACAATACCTGCAAAATCCGTCAAGTCTTTTATTTTTTTTGTCAATTGCTCTTTATTCTTCTCCTCTCTATTTGACTTATTTTGCCTAATATAAGCCAAAAATTTGCAAGCATTTTTTATCTTTCGAATACTTTGATACAACCCATATTTTGGGGAATTAATTATTATATCATAACTACCCGGGAAAACAGTCGGCAAAGTCTGCGGCGAAAAACCCAGTTTAAACTTCGTAATCCCCTCCCATGAATTTTTGTTACATGTTTCATGTTGCATGCTATATGTTTTCACTCCCCCAAAGTCATACCGCACACATCCCGCCTTCTTCGCGTCACAAATCTGCCTCCACTGCAAAAGATACGGCGCCATCACATTTCTAAAGTTATCATCCGACGCTCCGTGAAGATAGATGCCAGTGTCACCATAAAAAACAACCAGATTGGCCGCAATAATTTTTCCTTCATATTCGGCGACATATAATTTCAAAATATCCCCCGGAATATTCTCCAGCATTTTGTGATAATATTCTGCTGGATGCGCCACAATCCCTTGCCTCTTCGCCATCACAACAGTTAATCTCAAAAATTCTTCGATATACTGATTGGATTTTTTGTCATTTGAGCTTTGAGTTTGGTTTGAAATTTGAAATTTGGATTTTGAATTTTGTTTGTATCTTGTGTCTTGTGTCTTGGTAATTGCAAAAACATTCACACCTCGTTTTTCAGCCAGCTTAATATTATATCTTGTTTTCGCCTTCATCTCAGCCAAAAGCTCCTCTTCGCTTTTCGCGATATCAATGACAAAGATTTCCCGCGGTTGCACATCATGTGGCGCCTTGACGATTGAAATATTCCTAGACATCAAATGTCCATTATGGACATTTGATGTCCACGCTTTTATCTTTTCCAATATTTCATCATTCGCAGGCTCAATCCTAATCCAACCTGCATTATTCTTTTTCGCCAAACCAATCAATTCCTGTATTTCTTTTGAAATTTTAACATTGGAAATTTGATTTTGATTTGAAATTTGAAATTTGAAATTTGAAATTTTCAGTATTGGCCCACGCGGAACATAAAAATACTCTCCGACTACTGGAAGCGTATGCAAAATTATATTCGCCCAAAAATTATCCCCCTCAAAACGAAAAGTTTTCCGTCCGACACTTGCTTGAAAACTTCGCCACACTTCCGACTGCAAAAATTCCCCAGCAGGAGAATCGTTTTGTGTTAAATTATTTTCATTATTACTCATTGCATTTTTTATTCGTAGATTCGAATGTCATTCGTAGTTTCGCATCGCTTACCTCTTTCCGATATTTTTCAGCGCCATCCCCACTCGCTTCCCAATGTCAGCTACATCGCTCGGCACACTTTTTAAGGCTTCCCGCGCTTCATAGGCGCTATACCCCATCGCCATCAGCGCCTCAATCGAATTAGAATCGCCCGTCGTCGCGTCTTGATCGCCCTGTGAAATCACACCAACTTTATTTTTCAGTTCCAAAATCACCCGACCAGCCGTTTTCTTTCCCACGCCGGAAACTTTCGTGAGGATTGTTGTGTCTTCATTGACAATCGCCGCTTTGATTGTTTTGGGACTGGCAATCGCCAGAATGCTCGAAGCGGCTTTGGGGCCAATGCCGGAAATGGAAATCAGAAGCTCGAACATTTCCTGTTCTTCCTCCGTCAAAAATCCATACAGTGCCAACACATCTTCTCGCACATGCGTATAGATAAACAGCTCAACAATTTCTTGTCCTGCAATTTTCGCCAAAGAATAGCTATTCATCTGAACTTTATACCCAATATCATGCACATCGACAATGGCATAATTTTCCCTCACCGATTCAATTTTCCCCCTGATTTTTCCAATCATATTTTTCCGTGTCATTCCCGCGACCGCGTGCCGCCTTAGCTTTAGCGGTGGAGCAAGGCGGGAATCCAGGCACCGCTGGCTATAAATTATAGATAAACAAATTATAAATCCACCCAATTTACTGTTTTTTAAAGACTCCTTTTTCAATTCCATTATATACGAGCCCAAGAAAAATTGCACGCCCATTTTTTTGCTATTCGTAGATTCGAATTCATTCGTTGATTCGAATCGGCTCAGCCTTTTGGTTCCAGTTTTCGATAAACTCCGGCAACTGCAAAATCCACTTTGCTTGCTCGCTGTAAAAAAGAAACGGCGAAACATCTTTGACCGCTTGTTTTAGATCCAGGACAGAAATAATTTTTTGCAACTCAAAAATCAGCTCTTGCTTACCTGCCTGCCGGCAGGCAGGTTTTTCTCCAAAAAAATTTTTCTCTTGCAGAATCGCGTAATTCGGTTCCAGCTTTTTTTGCGCCAAAAACCAAACCAAGTCATAGAAATCCCGCCCTTTTTGATAAGGCCTGCATTTGAGCGCAATAATTTTTTGCGCAAACAGTGTGGGGAGAGTATTAGAAATAATATTAAACATTTTCCCATACGCCGAAATTGTTTTTGACTCGTAGGCGATATTTTTATACGGTGTCGGATCAACCTCAAATTTAATTTTAATTTTTTGATCCATAAGTTCTGTGAGACCCATCTGTTGCAACACTTGCGAAAATTTCAGAAAAATAATAAAAATATTTTCTGTTTTTTTCGCTCGCGTATCAATCGAAAAACCGCGTTCTTCCAGTTTCTTTTTTAGATATTTGGCCAATTCCGCATAATTCAAACCCAGCCTGATTGCATCAAAATCCAAATCTTCGGAAAACCGTTCAATGCCATAGGCAAAGCGCAGGCAGGTTCCGCCGAGAAAAGAAAGATAATTGCCATATTTGGAAGTATAGAGAATTTCCAAAATTTCTGATTGCAAATATTCCACCAAGCATCTTCTTGGGTTATTGGGAATATTATTTCGTTTGATATAATCTTCCAAAAAGTTTTTATCGAACATTTTTTTGATAGGCCAAAAGACTGTCAATTAACTGACTAACTTTTTTGTCCTTAAATAATTTTTTATACTCCCCTATTCTTTTCAAATCGAATCTAAACTCTTCGTCAATCCGCAGCTCCCGCCAAAAATTCTCCTGCGCCACCAGTTTGTTTTTATTAAGATAGAGATAATCCAAGATGGCTTTTTCCGGCGTAGCGATACAGAAACTCACATTTCTATCTTTTTGCAGAACATACCCGAAAAATAAATCACTTTTGATTTTTTGATAGCTAAAATTACCGAATTCATTTTTGTGCGTCATAGTCTTTCTTGAAGTAACTGAGGTATATGTGCCGGGAATGTCAGGAATGATGCCATAATAATTCAAGGCAAATTCTAAGCTCAGATATGACGGGGCATAGATTTTGGAAGCCAGCGCCAATAAATTGATGTCATTTTGCGCATTGGCTAAAAGATAGAGGCCTTTTTCTATTCTCTTGAGATAACCTTTTTTCACCCAAAAAGCGATCTGAACAAGAATATTAGGCTCAGCAAAAAAGATGTTTTTTGCTTCAATCGAGCTAAAAACAGGAAACTTCAGCATTCTTTTTTCGAACTCAAAAAATCGCATAGTCGTTTCTTTATACTAATATATATAATAATATCAAGAAACGTAGCTTTTGTCAACTGATTGTCGTAATTCACGATTTTTAGTGAATCAAGTTGTAATTTGTTTCGAACAACCGCTAGAGGCTCAACCTCCACAATGGAGGTTGAGCCTCCATGAAATGGCACTAATTTAGTCGATTCAGTATTGACTCAATTTCTCACCAACTCCACCCGAATCCTTTTTGCCGTAACCTTGCCGTCATTATCTTTGTAGTCGCCTTCATCGGCGACTTTTTTGAAGCCTAAAATTTGCGTAATTTTGTGCGACGGTCCGCCTTCCGGCACATGCGCAATCAATTTTTTCGTTCCAGAAGACAACTCTTTTTCCACAATCTCACGCAAGAAATTTTCTCCGAAATAGAATTTTTGAAGTAGCGGATCAATATTCATCGCGCCCAGATAGCGCTCGCCTTCTGGCAATTCCTTTTGACCATCAAACGAAGACGAACGCATAAAGCCAACCAAATTATCTGGATGGTTTTTTTGCTTGCCCGCCAAAGCTTTAGCGGAGGCGCGGTCAAAATAAACCAAGTGAAATTTGGGGTTATACTTTTTGTGCATTTCGAAATCAGCGAGTAATCGCTCTTGATCAACTTTCGATTTATGTTCAATGCTCGCGCGATACATTTCCGTGAGCTTTTCCACCAGCGCCGGATTTTCCCTGAGTTCTTTTTCGCCCGCTGTTTCCATTTCCACACCACGGATATCCTCTATAGAAAATTCACCTTTTCTTTCTTTAAAAAGAAGTAGCACTAGACTTAAAAAAATCATTTCATTTTGAATTTTACCCAATCTCCCCTCAATTTCATCCACACTTGTCTTGACCATATTTTCTGAAAATTCCTCCAAAATTCTTCGCGTTTTTTTCTCAAAATTATTAATGACACTCTCGTGATCATCTTGATTAAGATCTCGGTTAGGGACTATTTGCGCAATAATTTTTTGGAGATTCTTCCTTTCGTGGATAATTTTATTATACTTTCTAAATATTAAGCGAGCAGAAAATTTTCCATCCTTCTTTTTTTGTTCGGCTATTTTAAGCAATATTTTCTCCATCCCTTCTCCACCTTCCAAAGACAAGCAAGCCTTTAGCCCGTCCACTTGGTATTCCTCAATAAAATCCAAAAATCTCTTTTCTCCAGCTCTTCTGAACAATGTTGCAATCAGCATCTGCTCTTTAAAACTAAAATCAACCATGTTTATATTTTCCCTTACTAATATTTTATCAGATACATCCAATATATCCTTAAAATCAGCAACTTCTTTAATTCTTTTTCTATAATTTTCCAAACTTTCACTTGGTTTTTGATCAAAATAATCTTCTTTGTGAAATTCTCGAGGATCGGTTTTTTTGATTCCGGCAAAATAATATTTCTTATCTTCAGTGGCACCTTTTGATTTAAGCTCCTCTCGCTGCTTAAACAAATTAAACACAGCAACAATATTACCTTTTTCATCAACAATCGCCCCGCAATCTTTTGTAAGTTGATACATTCTATTTTGGCTATACTTCGCACCAACAACATGCTCAACTCCATTGAAACTAAACTTCTTTTTATTTAAAATTGTGCTGAACCGATCGCTCATTTGCCTGTTTCGAACATCAACTCGAGTGGAAAAATCATCTGGCGTCAAAATTCCTCTCTCTACTAAATGCGGAAGTTTTTTTCTGACAAAAAGCTTTGGATAAGAAAAATTGTTTCCTGGTTCAGTATTGGAACCAAAGTCTTTCCAATTTTTCTTTATATACTCTGATGTTATTGGACGATATTCTTTCCTATTCCTGTCTAAAATCATTAGCCTTCCATCCTTCTCGTCTCGATAACCCGCTCCATGGTTAGGATGGAAAAGATAGGCTGGCAAGGCAACTTCACGAAAATCCAAATCATCCATGGGAACATTTCCATACTGCGTTTTGTCATAGTCTATATTAGACAATTCATCTATTAAAAAATAAAAATTGCTTTGTCTTATTTTATTAATATCCAAGGAATCCTCTTTGCTCATAGGCGAATAAATCAAATCTCGAGCTTCTTTATTCCCTGTTTTATAATCTTCTATAGACAAAACCTTTAAGCCAGTAAATAACAACGTTATTGTTTTTGGCACATTTCTATCACCTAAATTTTTTCTAGAAAAAATCGGGCCCAATCTTTCAAAAAGCGCTCCCTTTGGAGACTCCCTCAGCCTATTCGTATCAAAAATAATTTCATTATTTTCAGCTCTAAAAAAATAGCCCTCCCGCTCTAATTTACCCAAAGCAATTTCTTGGGCCATTCCAAGACTAATTTCATTTTTCTCTGACTCCTTATTTGTTCGCCCTATCAATGTTGCTTTTTTTTCATTGCTCTCATTACCTAGAGGCCAGCTAGATTCTATTTGTCTATACATATTAAATTTATTTTTAAATTAACCCCATTATCCACATTATAAGTTATTTATAAGCAATAGAAAAGGCGGGAGGTTTTTATTAAAAACCTCCCGCCCCAATTTCCTCAAGCTCACTCGAGGAAATTTTTACAGAGACTACACGAAAATGAGTAGTCTCCGTGGTCTTTTTTTACCTCCTTCTCTTTTTTTACTACGGTGCTTAAACAGCATACGTAGTATTCGCACCTCAGATTTCGATGTTTATTAACTTCCTTTTCTTTAAGCCTTCGCCTAATTAAGGCGATAATTATTTTATCGCCTTTTTCATCGACAGAGATAATTTGCTGCCCGGAAACAATTCCTCCGTCCAGCACTATTTCATTTTTCACAAGTTCTAAATTCATCTTCTCTCCTTCTCTAACTTCTTCCTTAAAGTGGGATAATTTTTCAGCCAGTGTAGCTCCCGACCAATCTGCAATACACAGACCCGGGCCTTAGCTGATATTTTGTTGTCAAATTTCAATCAAATTCATATCGTAACTAAATAGTATATCAGAAATTTGACATTTTGTCCATAATAACTATGCCATTTTTATCCTTTTGTCACTAAATAACCTAACATAAAACACTATTTTGGCTTGTTATCACTTACAGATTGTCATTTTCAATGTTGACAAAGATGAAAAAACCTGCTAGAATTAGGGCATAAAATGCCTAAAAAACCAAAAATATGACCAAAAATGAAAACTTGAAGTCACAATCTGTGACCTCAAGTGCAGTCCCCGATGAACTGATAATGAGCCAAATCTACTTTATTCGCAGGGAAAAGGTAATGTTTGACCGCGATTTAGCCGAGCTTTACGGTGTTGAAACAAAAGTCTTGAATCAGTCAGTCAAAAGGAACATCGACCGTTTTCCCGGAGACTTCATGTTTCAGTTAAGCGAAAAAGAGGCTATCGCATTTTCAAGGTTCCAAAATGGCACCTTGAACGATAGCAATTCTTCAAGGTCACAAATTGTGACCTTGAAGAAGAAAAACTTGAAGTCACAAATTGTGACTTCAAGTTGGGGTGGCGCAAGAAAACCAGTCTCCGTTTTTACCGAGCAAGGCGTGGCGATGCTCTCCGCCGTGCTCAAAAGCAAACGCGCTATCGCAGTTAGTATCCAAATTGTGCGCACATTCGTGAAACTGCGAGAGATTTTATCCACCCACAAACAACTGCGCGAAAAAGTAGAACTAATGGAAAATAAATATGATAAAAGCTTTAAAGTCGTTTTTCAAATGATCGCACGATTAATGAAAGAAGATACTGAGCCAAAAAAACGCATTGGTTTTTATGATAATACGACAGAAAGGGACTAAGTCCCCAATTGGGGACTTAGTCCCTTTAATAACAATTCGTATGTCCGGCGTTCGTAGTGCCGGTTCGCGAAGCGAATAACTTAATGTTTCAAGATCAACTCCAAAAATTCGGCCTCACCAAAACCCAATCCGCTGTGATGGATTGTCTTTTTGAACATGGACAAATGAAAGCGGCCGATGTGGCCAAACTGGCCAATCATCCGCGCGGGGTGGCGTATAAAGCCCTTGAGGAACTTTTAGCACTAGGACTTGTGGAAAAAATGGAGAAAGAAAAAGAAGTGGCCAAATGGCGCGCCACGCATCCGCGTAATTTGGAGAAAATTCTGGAGAACAAAGAAGCTGAACTCAACCAAGATAAAAAAACTTTTGAAGATACTTTGCCCAGTCTCATTTCCAGCTATAACATTACCCTCAATAAACCCGGCGTGAAATTCTATGAAGGAGGAAGCGGAATGCGAAAAATTCTTGATGATACACTGACCAGCCAAACGGAAATTCTGCTTTTCATAAATACCAATACCCTGCAAGAAGACGGGGAGTTTAAAACGATCAATGCGGAGTATAAACTTAAAAGAAAATATAAGGGTATAAAAAAGCGCATTCTTAGAGCCGGAAAAAAACCGGAAATGACTTTTGGCACATCGGATGATAAATATGACGCTATCACTGAAATCCGTTATCTCAATGATCTCATTGACCCATTCAAGTCAATTGTCCAAATTTATGACGCAAAAATATCCTACCAAATTTTTGACAAAGGCAATACCATTTCCATTCTCGTGGAAGATAGAAATATCTATGAGATGAACAAAGCTTGGTTTGAGGCGCTGTGGAAGATCGCAACTAGCTAAATTTATTTCCCCTTCTCCATTAGGGAGAAGCCTGCCTGCCGGTAGGCAGGGTGGCCGAAGGCCGGATGAGGGAAAAGGCTTTTGATAAAATTATTATTATCCTACGCAGAACATTTTCATTTTTTAGTATCACCCTTGCCCTCACCTGTCCTTCGGACATCCTCTCCCGAGGGGAGAAGAGGATATTTTCATAGATTTGCGTCAAAAAAATTGATACTTGTGCTATGATTAGCCTATAATAAACCCTAAACACAACCATATGTCCGAAAATAAACCCGAAAAACTAATCCTCATTGACGGTAACGCCATTATTCATCGGTCATATCACGCATTGCCACCATTCACAACCAAAAATGGTGAGCTAGTCAATGCGGTGTATGGCTTTGCTTCGACGTTACTTTCAATTATTGCCAAGTTCGAACCGAAATATATTATTGCCACGTTTGACCTAGCTGGTCCGACCTTTCGCCACATCGAATATGCAGACTATAAGGCAACACGCGTGAAAGCCGATGATGCGCTCTATGCCCAGATTCCGCGCGTGAAAGAAGTGACCGAGGCGTTTGGGATCCCAATTTATGCCGTCAGTGGTTTTGAGGCGGATGATGTGATTGGCACGCTAGCGAAACAAGCGAAGGAAAATGACAGGGAATTGGAAACAATCATTGTTACAGGCGATATGGATACCTTGCAGCTTGTTGATGACGTCACAAAAGTTTACACTATGCGCCGCGGCCTAACTGACTCTGTTCTCTATGGTAAGGCGGAAATTTTTGAACGCTATTCCCTCGCGCCCGAGCAACTTGTTGATTACAAAGGTCTGCGCGGTGATCCATCGGATAATATTCCTGGCGTAAAAGGCATTGGTGAAAAAACCGCTATTGAACTTTTGAAAACCTACGACACATTGGAAAATGTTTATGCCCACTTGGAAGATATCAAAAAACCAGTGCGCGAAAAATTAGAAAAAGATCGACTGATTGCGATCCAAAGCAAAGGTCTTGCCACCATTTCTCGCGAAGTACCCGTCACGCTTAATTTGGAAAAAGCCGTGACGAAAGATTTTGATAAAGAAAAACTCATTGCGCTTTTCACGGAATTAAATTTCCATAGTCTCAAAAAAAGATTGCTCGGTAACACTGGCGAAACTGAATCAGGCAAATCTATAGCTAGCAATAGTATTAACGGGGTTCATCCCGTTAAAGGGGTCCCCGTACTCGGGGAATTTAACGGGATAAAGGATTTTAAATTCGAAATCGCCGACCAAAAAAATTATTTGGAGCTAGTGGAAAATTTAAAAAACCAGAACGAGCTTTCGATTAAGCTAAAAACTAATGGCTCGACGGTGCATACTAGCAAGCTTTCTGGAATTGCGATTGGCTATAAAACCGGACGCGCAATCTATTTTGATCTAGAAAATAAAGAAATTTTTGCTGAGATAAAAACACTCTTGGAAAATCCTGCGATAGAAAAAATTTGTTTTGATTTAAAAAGTGATTTGGAGGTTCTGCAAAAAGCTAGAATAAATTTAGCGGGAAACTATTTTGATATTTTACTTGCTAGTTATGTTCTCAGCCCCGGAAGAAAAATAACTCTCCCCGATCTCGTAGCAGAATATCTGCACGAAGAACTTGCCGATGAGGCAAGAAAAGGTCAGTTGGGATTGGAAATAGAAAGCACCGTCGAAGTGGCCGAAAAAAATTGCACTGTTACAGACTATATTTTCAAATTGAAAAGTATTCAAAAAGATGCGATTGAAAAAATTAGTGCGGAGCAAGTGGAAAATAACAATTCTCTAGAGCACACGCTAAGCACAGTTTTTTTCGAAGTAGAAATTCCGCTGGCTATGGTTTTAGCACAAATGGAGCTCGCAGGAATCAAGTTAAACACAATGATTTTTGCCGGCATTTCCGAAACGATCACAAAACGTATCGCGAAACTAGAAGAAAATATTTATGCACTGTCTGGAGAACAGTTCAATATCGCCTCACCCAAACAACTCTCAGAAGTTTTATTTGAAAAAATGCAATTGCCTATTGGCAATATTAAAAAGGGCAAATCCGGTGTCATCTCCACCGCTTCGGCAGAACTAGACAAACTCCGAGGTGAGCATAAGATTATTGAAAAAATAGAAGAATTTCGCAAAATCACCAAACTAAAAAATACCTATCTCGACACACTCCCCACGATGGTCGACAAAAATTCCCGCCTGCATTCCACTTTCAATCAAGCCGTCACGGCCACCGGTCGCCTTTCATCGTCCGATCCAAACTTGCAAAACATTCCCACCCGCACTGATCTTGGACAACTTCTTCGCACGGCGTTTGTAGCAGAAGATGGATATAAACTTGTGAGCGCCGATTATTCGCAAATTGATTTGCGGGTTGTGGCGCATGTGAGCGAGGACAAAAAAATGATCGAACTTTTTCACCGCGGAGAAGACATTCACCGCGCCACTGCAGCCGAAATTAACAATCTCACGCCTTCGCAAGTGACAGACAAAATTCGTCGTACCGCTAAAGAATTGAATTTCGGCGTGATTTATGGCATGGGCTCATTTGGTTTTGCCGCCCGCGCCGGCATCTCAAGAGATGACGCAAAAAGATTTATCGACACCTATTTTGAAAAATTCCAAGGCGTGGCCAACTATATGCGCGAAATCAAAGAGTTCGCCAAAGCCAATGGCTACGTCGAAACAGAAATTGGCCGCCGCAGATATATCCCAGAAATTAATTCATCAAACTTCCAAGTCCAAGGCGCGGCCGAAAGAATGGCCATCAATATGCCGATTCAAGGCCTCGCGTCCGACATCATGAAAATCGCCATGCTCCACGTCGCCAAAGAATTTGAAAATAATCCAGACATCAGAATGCTCCTCCAAGTTCACGATGAAATTATTTTGGAAGTGCGTGAAGACTTGGCAGAAGCTGTTTCCCAGAAAATCAAAACAATCCTAGAAAAAGCTTACACCCTTCACGTTCCATTAGTGGCGAATGTTGAGATTGGGGATAATTGGGGGGAATTATAATGTTTTTGCTGGCTTTTTTCACTTAAATGTGCTACCATTAAGCTATGAATGCGCAATTAAAACAATTTATCGTTGAAAGAAAAATGCTTTTTTGGTCCGTGGAAGATCCAACTGTTTTGTCATTGGAATCAGTTGTTGAAACAATCCTAAATTACGGAAACTGGCAAGATTTTCAGATTCTGCTTTCCATCGCGGGACAAGAAAAAGTAGCTACTATTTTTGCGAAAGAAACTGAGGCTAAAAAAATAAGGACCAATTATCGACCGGAAGTTAAAAATTATTTTAAGCTTTATTTCCACAAATATGCATGCTGAAATTTTAACTACTGAACAAACAGAAATACTACCATTAATCCATAATTTTTCTAGAAGTTTTGGTTTAGTGGGTGGCACAGCTATCGCGCTTCACATTGGACACCGAAAATCCATTGATTTTGATCTTTTTACTCACAAGAAGTTTCAAAATATTGATCTTCTAAAAAAACTATCCAAAAGCAAATATAAAATTCAAGAAGTTTTAGTTAACAAGGATGAGGAGCTCACTTTTTTCACTAACGGCGTAAAAATAACCTTCTTTCAATTCCCCTATCCGATCACTTTTACGAAAAGATTTGAAGATATAATCAGAGTCGCTGATCTCTTGACGCTTTCTGCTATGAAAGCTTTTGCGATGGGGCAAAGAAATAAATGGAAAGATTATGTTGATCTATATTTCATTCTCAAGGATCATTATTCTCTTTCCGAAATCAGCCAAAAAGCCACTGAACTTTTTGGAAAAAGTTTCAACGAAAAAATCTTCCGCACACAACTCGCCTACTTTGAAGATATCGATTTTTCCGAAGAAGTTTTCTATCTCAAAGGCTTTGAAACCAAAAAAGAAACAATTAAAAAAAATTTGATTGAATTTAGCTTGAGCTAAGAAAATCAAACATAGAAAAAAGGAGTTGCAACACTTGGCAACTCCTTTTGATTTTCCTACAAAAGAACTAATTGAGATAATCTTCCTCAAGGATTATCTCTATGATTTCATTTTGCCCGAAATATTTTGTAAATCGGGTCATTCAGAAACTTCTGCCAAAAAACTTTGCCGTATTTTTTAATTCCCTCTTCCGACACGATACACGGCAACCATTCCACGGAGAACCCAATCTTTTCCAGAACTTCTTGATAAGTCCTCTCACTCCAATAAATATCATCGAAGTTCAAGAACTTGTTGCCATGAAAGTCTGACAGCGACACCTTTGATGGATCGCCTTCCCGTCCAGTTGGTGATGAAATTTTCACTCCATAACCATCATACTCGGAAAATGGCACCACAACTACCAGAAATTCTCCGCCGGGCTTGAGCACTTTTTGCACATTGGAAAAAAGTTTTTCCAGCATCGCTCGTTCCGTACAGTAATGTACTGATAAAATTGCCGTGACCAAATCGAATTTTCCCAAATCGCTCAAGTCATCAATAGCATTTCTGACCAGATACTCAATGGGTTCGTCACAATCAATTTCCCGTGCTGTAATAATTTCTTTTTCAGAAATATCAATAGCGGTAACTTCCCATGCCCCACATGAAAGTGCCAAGCGACTGGAATTTCCAGTTCCACAACCGAGATCTAAAACTCTTCTTCCGGAAAGATCACCAAGATACTTAATCAACGATGGTCTAAGTGTCAGCTCTCGCAGTTCTCGTATGGAAGCCCTGGCATATTTATTTATGTTAGCATCATACATTTTGGCAGTATCCCTAAACATCTTATCTTGTTTGGTATTTGGCATATTCCCTCCTGAATTTTTATGGTGTTTTTGTCATATCACCCTTGCATTCGATGCTCAAAAAATGATCAAGACCATCACCTCCATCCCGAAACTCAGTCGAAGATGTGTATCGCAAAATGCACATTTTTCCTTTTTCAAAAACAACCCCTTCTTTTGGAACAACAAGAACAATCATCGCACCATTTTCAAAATAAAAAGCTGCGTGATGATCAATCGCTGACTTATTGATATCAAAGACTACTTCTTTCAGTATTCCTGATATTTTAAGTACCCGCTGTTCTGCATGCAATTGAGACTGCGTGACAAATATCAACAACAGTGCCGTAACCACGATAATAACTTTTTTATTCATATTGTTCTCCTTTTTTAAAGTACTTGGTTTTATTATCCTATCAATAAACAACAACTATCCATTATGACTTTGATGTTTTTTTCTCAACTCCCCTAATGTTTTTAGAATACTTCTACTAATTTCCACCTTGTAGGGATTCGTTTTTGTCACATCGAGAAGAACCTCAGGAAGTTTCTGCACTTGATTTTTAACCTGCGCGGCTATTTCATCTAGCGTTGGAAATTTATAGACTATTTTGCCTTTTCGAATTATCGGCAATAGTAGTGGAACGCCACCATTTTTTTCATTTTCTAGCCCTATGATGTCTTTTTTGAATTTACCTTTTTTATCATAAATTCGATAGACTTGTTTTAGACCAGGAAGAGATAGTTTTCCCGGAGTCAACTTTGCCATGTGCTTAATTGTTTTTCCGTCACGAATTTCTGCCAATTTAAAAATGGCCTCCAATTTTGGTTCGTCCGTCACAGTAATCATCTCTGTGGCGCAAAGAAAACTATCCGCCGCAATTCCTCGCCTCATCATTTTAACAATCTTATGCTCATCCAAATTACTCGCCACTGAAATTTTGACATATTGTAAATCATGTCGGTCCAGCTCCCTGCGAACTTTTTTGGAAAGCGCAACCAAATCTCCGCTATCGATTGTTATCCCTGCCAATTTCTCGCCTCGCATTTCCAATTCTTTGGCAACTTGAATTGCATTTTTGAGTCCCTCGTCAAAATCATAAGTATCAACCATCAGATAAACAGCAGGAAAAATATCCGTTATCGCACGCATTGCATCAATCTCATGATCAAACGATTTAATGAAAGCATGATAGGCATAGGCCATTGGCGGCTGTTGTTTGAGTTGATATTTTTGATGAAGATTCATGAGATTTTGCGCCAGTCCACAAATATAGGCGGCGCGGCTAGCTTTCATGCCAGACTCAAAACTTTGCGCCCGCAGCATCGCTGGTCCAATCACTTGCTTACCTTTAGCTGCAATCAGCGGACGGATTAACTTGGAAGTAAAAATAGTATTACTCACGACTGAATTAATCAGCAGAATCGTTAGCATATTGCCCTCGATAATCGGACCAGTGATTCTCACGACTGGCTCACCGGGAAAGAAAATAGTTCCTTCTGGCATCGCCCAAATGTCTCCGCTGAATTTAAATTTTCTCAAGTACTTGGCAAACTTTGGAGTAATAATTTTTAGTTTTAACAAATATGCAATATCTTTTTTAGAATACCGCGTCCGCAAAACATGACTGACCAATTCTTCCAATCCGCTCGCCACAAAAAAACTTCTGTTTTTCGGCATATCACGAATCATCAGGTCATAGGTTGCGATTTGATTTTGCATGCCTTTTTCCAGCCAAACATTGCTCACGCCAAACGTCTGCGTCAACTCGCACAAATGAAAATCTTCTTTGGTAAAAAGATAACTATCTGGCGATTTAGAATGTAGCTTTTTCATAATCATTAAATTTAATTTTTACTTTACTCATATCAAAGCTCGATTTTTTCAAGCTCTAATGTGAGGAAGTCTTTGATTTAGTTCAATCAAAGACTTCGATTTTGTGGTCACCCCCTTTCGAAAGAACAAAGATTGTTAACTGCACGCTTCTTTGGCAGTGGCGAAGAGTCTTGCCCCGCCCATCGCCAAAGTTAAGCTCATCATTATTTACAAACCCACTCCACCGCATCTTCCGCAGTGACGAAGAGTTGCATACAGTCTTTTGCCGAGGAAGTAATGACCCTCAGCTGGACAAAAGTGTCCAGCGTTACCTTCCACGACCCATCTGGATCGAGGATAGCAACCTTCTTGCGAGGTTTCCACCCACGATCATTAAATACGCAGATAGCCAGTAATTCAGCCAGCGTTCCGGTTCCACTCTCGGGGGCGAAAATGAACGCATCGGCCGAGAGAAGATAGCCGAGGCGAACTCCGAATT
>Ga0268283_1000923_pt1 | contig 15965 bp, 12 predicted proteins | sample saktaG_13_FD_190140 | JGI IMG/M metagenome (GOLD analysis project Ga0268283, IMG submission 190140) | Saline water microbial communities from Sakinaw Lake, British Columbia, Canada - sak_2013_06_06_36m | ecosystem: Environmental > Aquatic > Non-marine Saline and Alkaline > Saline ... | reverse complement strand
GAGATTCGAACTCCCGACCGATCGGTTCGTAGCCGATTACTCTATCCAGCTGAGCTACAGGCGCCTTATTGAGCCGCTTATTATCTTTTTTTATTCGTTTTGTGTCAACTTATATTTAATTAAGTTGACGGCAATAATGGCGGAGAGAGAGGGGTTCGAACCCTCGATGGGAGTTAAAGCCCATACTCCCTTAGCAGGGGAGCGCCTTCAGCCGCTCGGCCATCTCTCCTAAAACTTTTACTCTTCAGAATCTGGTGAACCTGCCTGTTCTTTTTTGATTCTTTCGTAGATTTCTTCCCTATGAACAGAAACATCTTTTGGTGCATTTACACCTATGCGCACTTGGTTTCCCTTCACCCCAAGGACAGTGACAGTCACTTCGTCACCAATCATTAGAGTCTCCCCTACTCGACGTGTCAATATAAGCATGGCTTCTCCCTAATAGTGTATTAAAAACCTACTGTTCTTATGCTGCATCTAACTAAGACAGGGTATCATATCAGCTTTTCTGTATAAATAAAACCTAAAACTCCTTCAACGCATTGATTCAATCTCAATAGATATAGCCCTTGTGTGTTTTAATCTGCACTATATTCCTATATAAAGTTAATTTTACCAGAAAAGTTAAAATAATTTTCGGTAAAAGATAACGACCTATCTTTTGATTGCATTATCAAGATAACCTGACCGAATAACTGATTATTATTTGTTGCCCGTTGGCATTGTTAACAAGACTGTTTCTATAGGTTAAGTTAGAGCCTTTGAAGCATGCTCACTCTGCATTTCGCCTCGGATCAAAGGCATCCTGAACGGTATCAGCAAATAAATTAGCTGCCAAAACCAATGTGAACATAAACACAAAAGCAGCAGATAGAGACCACCAAACAATGGGCTCTCGGGCCATTTCCAAACGCGCACCGTTAATCATATTACCCCAACTATATGTGGTTGGATCAACGCCAATGTTGATATATGACAATACCGCTTCGGCTAATACCAATGAACTAAAATCCAGCACCACCGATATTAAGACGATGTGCATGACATTGGGTAAAATGTGACGTACTAAAATCATACTTTGCTTAACGCCTAAAGCTTGAGCTGCTTGCACATACTCCAACTCTCTAAGCTTAAGGGTTTCGGCTCTGAGCAATCGACATAAGCCTGTCCAATTAGTCACACCCAGAATTAGACATAAAAATAACAGCCGCACATCTGCACGTACTATTACACTGGTAAAATCTTGCTCATGATTTGCAATGTAAACTTGAACCATAAGAATGGAGGCAGCTATCAACAATACGCTGGGGATTGAGTTTAATGTGGTATATAGATATTGAATCAAATCATCAATCCAGCCACGAAAAAATCCGGCCAATATGCCAAAAACTATCGCCATTGGCAGCATTATTAATGTTGTCAAGGTACCCAATACCAAGCCGGTACGTATACTTTTTACTGCCTGATAAAACACATCCTCACCTACTTTATCGGTACCAAAGACATGATAATAGCCGGATAAGTATATTAAGGTATTGCTCGTCGAAATAACTATAAACACAACTAACAGCGCAATATTAGCGCTTGTCGATAAAACAATTGCTTGATTTTTTTCACCTTGCAGCTTGTACCTGACTGCCAAATAAATCAATATAAGTAAACCAGTCAGTCCGGCTCCCTGAGCAAAGCCATAAAGGGCTTTTTGCAGAACATCAGCTACATGCTGAGTTTCAGGATCATCTAAATAGTTACCGCCATATGCCAACCGGGGATAGCGCCACTGAGTTGTACCATCAGCAAGAACCATTATTTCTTTACTGTACAGGGATGTAGCAAAAGGTGCTGAATACGTTTTTTCACTGTGTTCTCTTAAGGGGGCTGCCCAATAATCCAAAAGACTGATGATCTCATTATTTTTTGTATCGATTGGTTTAAAATGTACAGAGTCCAACAAGCCAATCACTATAAAAAAAAGTAATATTACCAATGATGCCATGCCCACTTTACTACGAACAATTTTTTGCAAGGGGCGCTTAATATGCTCCTTGCCACGCAGATAAAATGCCAAGACAAGTATGGTAAAGGTTAGTATAAATATCAGTGCATCAGTCCATAAAATGATCATTACGACAACCTCACGCGCGGATCAACAAGGGTGTAAGAAATATCAGTCAACAATAAACCAATGACGTATAAAACCGAACCAAGAAACACCATCGCCCGCACGATGGCAAAATCCTGACTATTAATGGCATCAATTGTGTAACTACCCAAACCGGGAATACTGAAAAAAGATTCCATAATTAAACTGCCCATAAATAACAACGGCAGAATGACTACTACACCGGTTAATATGGGTATCAAGGCGTTACGTAACACATGCCGAAACAAAGTTTGGGTTTCGGTTAAGCCTTTTGCTCTTGCCGTTCTAACATAGTCTTTTTCAACTTCTTCCAGAAAGAGTGTCCGATACCAACGAACACCAGAACCAATGCCTGAACACACACCTATCAGAACGGGCAATACCAAGAACTTTATTGCAGCAAACCCATCGTCATACCCAGAGATAGGTACGAGCCTTAATAATTTAGCTATAAAAAACTGTCCACCGATAATATAAAACAGCGATGAAATTGACATTAAAATAACACACAAGACAATGCCGGACTGCTCCAGGTAACTGCCACGAAATAACACCATCAATAATGCAAAAGTAATATCTACCATTAAGCCTACACATAACGTTGGCAGGGCAAGTGCCAAACTTGGCCACATACGTTCCTGAATATCGGCACCAATATTTCTGCCACTATCTGACACCCCAAATCTAAACAAAAACAAACCAACTGATTTTTGATAGAAAATAGTCCGGGTTATTTTTTCTTCTCCAGTTGCATCCGCATTCCATAATAGCGGCACATCGTAGCCATGTTGCTGCTTCCAGTTATTTATAGATTGTTCAGTCACGTGTTTTTGCCCCAACTGCATACGGGCCATATCGTCAGGACTGTTGACAATAAAAAACAAAACAAACGTTAAAATATTGACGCCCATCAACAAAGGAAATGCGTATAAAAATCGACGAATAATATAATGGATCATTGCAACGTTTCCTTGGCTCGGCGGCGATAAGCATTAATGGCAGGAATTAACAGTGCTACAAACAAAAACAAACCCACCACGAGCGGCCAAAAAATGGGCCGATTCCAAAGCTGTCTCTTTTCTGTTCTGGCAACGGCATCAATACGGGTATATTTAAGTCGGTTATTCGCCATTAAATTGGATTTCTGGTTCTTGTACCAACTATGAAATAACGAAAAATTCTTCGGATGAAAGCCAAATATCCAAGGCGCATCATGTCGCACAACTTCCTGTAATTCTTGTATGATTTGGTAGCGTTGCTCATTATTATCCATATTACGCATTTGCTCAAACAAACGATCAAACTTGGGATTTTGATAATTAACGGCATTTTCGCCACCGTATTTAACTTTTGAGTTAGGTCCATACAGCAAGAAAAACAAGTTTTCAGGATCAGGATAATCGACATTCCATCCCCAAATAAAGATTTGCTCATTACCTGAGCGCATTTTTTCCTGAAAACGATTGTAATCAGTCCCTCGAATTACCAACTTGATACCCAGTTTCTCAAATTGCTTGCGATACCAATTCATGGATGGACGGTCATCGATACTTACTGATGTCGTATCAAAATACAGAATCAAAGCTTCTTTGGTTTTAGGATCAATACCATTACTGTAACCGGCCTCTGCCATCAATTGACGAGCCTCGGCTATTTTTTTTCGCTGCTCCCTATTATTAATCCAGTCGTAAGTGTAATGATTAATACCCTCTTTGCCCTCTGCATAGCCATAAATACCAGGAGGAATTACACCTTGAGCAATGATTCCTCGCCCGTTTCTAAAAATGGAAATATATTCCTCATAATCTACGACAATTGCTATGGCTTGGCGTAACTTTCTAGCTCTCTCACTATCGCCACCTACGGTAGCATCCATCATGTTAAAGCCCATATAGAATATCGACGTTTCTACCAACGTTTGTAGCTTAATACCTTTTTCCTTCATGGAGTCGGTCAAAGCAATGCCGCCACTGCCGGTAAATTGTATGGCTTGATCGAAACTATCCGATGCAATTCCAGAAGCATCATAATAGCCTTGTAAAAACTTGGTCCAGTAGGGAATGGTTTCTTTTTCCAGCATAAAAACAACTTTATCAATAAAAGGCAGTTTTTTTCCTGCATCCACTAACAATCCATTCTGCTTATCGCCACCCTCACCTTCAGAGGGATATTTTTCCAAATGAAATAACGGGTTTTTAAGCAAAATCATGCGTCGATTGGGATTATTTTCCGACAACAGATAGGGACCTGTTCCAATTGGAAACCAATCCAAGGTAATATTTTTATCAGACAATCCTGGTTGATCATAAAAAACATCTGCTTCCCAAGGCATTGGCGAAAAAAAAGGCATCGCCAGCCAGAATATAAATTGTGGGTATTTTCCTTTGATACGAATACGATATTGATATCGACTTATAGCCTCTACACCCGCTATTGTTAAATTTTTTAAATCCGTTTTTTTCTTATCACTGACTTGCTTGGAAAAATCTTCAAAACCAACGATGTAGTTTTTCATGATTTCCGCAATCGGCGATTGTATTTTAGGATGAGCCAATCGCTTAATTTGATATACATAATCTTCAGCGGTAAGTTCACGCGTGCCCGTATTTTTAAAATCGCTTAGGGTATTAACTGACTGCAGTTCAGCCTCAGTGATACTGAGATAGCTAAATTGTCCTTGTGCATTTTTAGCCAATGCCGGATGCGGCTGGAAGTTAATATCTGGCTTAATATCAATGATATAGTCTGTATAGGCAATATCGCTATCCTTTGCGTCTTTTCCTAATTTTTCAGCACTTTTATTCAAATAATTAATTTCAGGCATTTTATTTGCCGTCAAAGGTGTTAGTTGATATGGTCTTTTCAAATAATGATATTGAAACGGTGGCTCATATATTTGTGCGAGAAAAGCATATTCATTTTCGCTATAGGCAACGGCAGGATCCAGATGCTTGGGTCGCTCTGAAAATGATTGATATAAGACTGAAAGCTTGCCTTCATCATCTGCATAAGGATTATTGAGTTGCGAATCGCCGCAAGCCGTTAATAACAAGAATAACATTTGAATTATGTAGGATTGCATCTTCATAGACAAAAAACTGGACATAGATTATCGGGTCGTAGATACTTGGAAGATCACTCATTAAATGTGAATGGGTGCAGATCAAAATCAGAATGGAACAATACTTTTAGTTCCATTGTAACAACAAATACAAAAATACGGGGAGATGATAATGGGTTTTATGCAGGGCAAACGAGTCTTAATTGTAGGTTTAGCGAGTAACCGCTCTATTGCATGGGGTATTGCTCAAGCCATGCACCGTGAAGGTGCTGAATTAGCTTTTACATTTCAAAATGAAAAACTACAAAGCCGCGTGGAAGACATGGCTAATCAGTGTGCATCTAATATTACTCTTGAATGCGATGTGAGCATCGATGAACATATCGATTCTGTATTTGCCAAACTTGGCGAGCACTGGGATGGTTTGGATTGTATTGTTCATTCGGTCGCTTTTGCACCACGAGACGCGCTGAATGGAGATTATGTTGACGTCACCACACGCGAAAACTTTAAAATTGCTCATGACGTTAGTTCATACAGTTTTACTGCCCTAGCAAAAGCCGGGCGAGCAATGATGCAGGGTCGTAATGGCTCTTTACTTACCTTAACTTATTTGGGCGCAGAACGGGCCATTCCTAATTACAATGTCATGGGAGTCGCCAAAGCAAGTCTGGAAGCTAATGTTCGTTATATGGCAGTTGCCTTAGGCGCAGAAGGTACTCGGGTTAATGCTATTTCAGCAGGACCTATCAGAACCCTGGCAGCATCAGGCATCAATGACTTTAAAGCCATGTTAAATAAAGCTCAGGATACTTCACCCTTAAAGAGAAACATCACGATTGAAGAAGTAGGCAACGCCGCAGCATTTATGTGCTCAGATTTAGCCTCAGGCATCACAGGCGAAATTACTTATGTCGATTGTGGCTACAATATTGCCGGTTTAGCCGCATCGTAACACTTTACCCTGCATACAAAAAAGGGAGCCTTAAGCTCCCTTTTTTGTGGCCAACTTATTGTACTTGAGGCTTTTTGTTTATCACAACATCAGCTTCGGCTTGCAAACTGTTTAATACCTGATTAAATTCAGTTTGACCAAAGGCATTCGCAATATTTTTCTTAGCCAATTCCAGTTGTTTTTTGTCGTCCTCACTCATAATACCCGGTGTAACTTTTGACAAACTGACTACAACTTGCTCGCCAGATGGCAAAGCGGTAATAAAAACACTTGGCTTACCACCAACGGGCTTAGCAGCTTTAAATATTGCCTCATTCAACTGCTCAGGTAATTTATTTTTGCCACGAACAAGCCCTTTAAAGGTTTTAATTTCTAACTTGTTACCGGCAGCCTCTTCACTAATAGATTCACCTGATGCCAAGCGATTTTTTATTTCGTTTGCTTTTTGAACGGCCAGTTGCTGAGTTTTTTCTTTTACTAAAACTGCTGTGACATCCTTACTAACTTCATTTAACTCACGCTTGGCCGCTGATTTATGCTCTAACAGTCTTACCACCACTAAACGATCAACCCCTTGTTCTATAGGAGTGCTATTGTTGCCTTGCAATATTTCTTCCGAAAATGCAGCACTACGAATTTTTTCATCTGAGGCTACACCCTCACCCTTTTCCTTAGTAAACAAAGCTGATTTCTTAACAGCAATACCTAAACCATCAGCTACTGTTTGCAGATTATCAGGATGCTCGTAACTCATTTCAGTTAGCTTTTCACCCGCCTCAATAAACGCATTTTCTGCCTGTGCTTTTTGGTAAGCCTTAGTAACATCACCTTTAACGCTATCAAATGTTTTAACGTTACCCGGCACAAGCTCAGTAACTGTTATTAAGTGATAGCCAAAAGCTGATTTTACGGGCTTTGATACTTCTCCAAGCTTTAATGAACTCGCTGCTTCTTCAAAGGCTTTTTCCATAACACCCAAGTTAAACAAACCAAGATCTCCGCCTTTTTTTGCAGTCAACTTATCCTCTGAAACCTCTGACGCTAATGAAGCAAAGTCTTTGCCAGCCAAGTCTTGTTTCGCTTTTAACGCTTTATCCAAGGCCATTTTTTCAGTCACCTTATCATTAATTAAAAACAAGATATGGCTGATTTTTCTGCGCTCTGGTGTAGTGTATTGATCTTTTTGCTCTTCGTAAAAAGCTTTTAACTTTTCGTCATTAACAACTACTTTCTTTGCGACATCATCGAGTGATAGCTCAACATATTCAACAGATACTTGTTCTGGTGTTGCATATAAATCTTGATGCTGTTGGTAATAGGCTGAAATTTCTTCTGCGGTTGGCTGACCTGTTAAAGACTGAATCGCAACGGTTATATAATCAACATCACGCTCTTGGTTTTGGATCTTAAAATAACTTTCAACATCATATTGCGTAGCAAAACTGCTATCGACAATGCTGTGCTGAAACTGCTCCATAGTCAGGGCATTCTTTATTCTGTTAACAAACTCGCCTGATGAGATTTTTTGTGAACTGAGTAATGTTTTATATTGCTTATCACTAAATTTACCATCTACCTGAAAATAAGGTAAAGATTTGATAAAGTCGCGCGCTTCATTATCCGTTGTTACTAACCCTTCAGCGTGAACATATTGCAATAAGACTTCATCTTTTATCAGCTTTTGTAATGCCTGCGCTTTTAAGACTTGCTCATCAATACCCATGCCCTGTAAATTTTGACTATATTGCTCGTAAGCTTTATTAACATCGCGCTGATAAAAATCCTTATCACCCACTGATGCAACCGGAGCCTCTCCACCTGCGTCCAAATAATTATTAATCCCCCATAAAGCAAAGGGTACACATATTAATACCAAGATAACCCATGCAAGGGTGCCTTGTGATTTTTCTCTAATTTTTGTCAACATACGAAGTGTCCTAAAGAATCAATTTACAAAGCAAAAAAAAACCCCGAACCTGAGGGTTCGGGGTTTTTAAATTTGGCGGAGTGGACGGGACTCGAACCCGCGACCACCGGCGTGACAGGCCGGTATTCTAACCAACTGAACTACCACTCCAAAGTCTGGTGGGTGCTGAGGGGATCGAACCCCCGACCCTCGCCTTGTAAGGGCGATGCTCTCCCAGCTGAGCTAAGCACCCGACTTGCCCATTATATATTATTTTTAAATAAAAATATATATTTTTATTGGGCTTTTCTTTAGTGTTGAATTGAAACAACTCAACAAAGAAGATCTAGTTTACAGCATCTTTTAAAGTCTTACCAGCTTTAAATGAAGGAATTTTTGCAGCTTTAATAGTAATTTCTTCTCCAGACTGTGGATTACGGCCTTTACGCTCTGCTCTTTCCTTAACAGAATAAGTACCAAAGCCCACTAAAGCAACTGAATCACCTTTACTTAAAGCACCTGTCACGGCACCAAGAAAACCATCTAAAGCACGTCCAGCATCTGCCTTAGTTAATCCAGCCGACTCTGCAATAGCATCAATAAGTTCCGATTTATTCATTATTCCCCCTGAGGAAGTTAAATTATACACATTATGAAAAACACCTATGTCTATTCTCATATCCTACATAGCAACACAAGAAACACCGCTATTTATATCAATTGCTGTCACGTAGTGTCAAGCTTTAAAACCCCTAGAGCCCATGTTTTTGGGGTATTGCACCTTAGTGCTATAAAAATGGCACAATTCCCTAGTGGGCCATCAACCCCTGCTGTGTTAATTTCCCGCCCTCAGCTTCAGTTTTTACTTGCTCATCCCCGACCTTCTTTTCTACGGGAATTGGCATATATTGCAAAGCAACCGCCAAGACCTCATCTATCCAGTGGACTGGCCTGATGTCCAGATTCTGCTTTATATTTTCTGGTATCTCAACTAAATCTTTCTCATTATCTGCAGGAATTAAAACTATTGTTATCCCCCCACGATGGGCTGCCAATAACTTTTCTTTTAACCCGCCAATAGGCAAAACCTCACCTCGCAAGGTGATCTCTCCAGTCATGGCCACATTGGCACGCACCGGTATTTTAGTTAATGCCGAAATAATAGCCGTACACATCCCAATACCGGCACTTGGACCGTCTTTGGGCGTAGCCCCTTCGGGAACATGAATATGAATATCATTTTTTTGAAATAATTCATTGTCTATGCCCAATAACTCAGAGCGACTTCTAACCACGGTCATTGCCGCTTCAATTGATTCCTTCATAACATCACCCAGCTTACCCGTAGCCGAATGCTTTCCTTTTCCTGGAATGACTGCAGTCTCAATGGTTAATAATTCACCACCCACTTCTGTCCAAGCCAACCCTGTTACCTGACCTACCTGATCTTTCTCTTCAGCAAGACCGTAACTGAAACGCTTTACACCCAAGTAAGTATCCAGATTATCTGGATTAATGATAATTTTGTTATTAGCTGACTTTAACAAGAGCGCCTTAACAACCTTACGACAAATCTTGGAAATATCCCGCTCAAGATTCCGAACGCCCGCCTCGCGTGAATAATAGCGTATCATGTCCCTGACCGCGACTTCTGAAATTTCAATTTCGTGCGCTGCAAGGCCATTATTTTTTACCTGCTTAGGTATTAAATAACGAATGGCAATATTTATCTTTTCGTCTTCAGTGTATCCAGCGAGACGAATCACCTCCATTCTATCCAACAATGCCGGTGGAATGTTCATGGTGTTAGCAGTCGCTACAAACATCACATCAGATAAATCAAAATCAACTTCCAGGTAATGATCTGAAAAAGCGTGATTTTGCTCTGGATCTAACACTTCCAACAAGGCCGAAGCCGGATCTCCACGAAAATCGGCCGCCATTTTATCTATTTCATCAAGAAGAAACATAGGATTTCGTGTTTTGACCTTAGCCAAATTCTGCAAAATCTTACCTGGCATGGAACCGATGTATGTTCGCCTGTGACCTCGAATTTCAGCCTCGTCCCTAACACCACCTAAAGCCATACGAACAAATATACGATTCGTTGCCCTAGCGATAGATTCTCCCAAAGACGTCTTACCGACGCCTGGAGGCCCAACAAGACATAAAATAGGACCTTTCAACTGCTTAACCCGCTGCTGCACAGCAAGGTACTCTAAAATGCGTTCTTTTACCTTATCCAAGCCATAATGCTCAGCTTCCAAGACCTGCTCGGCAATTTTCAGATCGTGCCGTACTTTAGTTTTTTTCTTCCAGGGTACATTAATCATCCAGTCAATATAATTACGAACGACAGTTGCTTCAGCAGACATTGCCGGCATTAGCTTGAGCTTATTGAGCTCAGTATCTGCTTTTTTTTTGGCTTCCTTTGACATCCCGGCATTGATAATTTTCTTTTCCAATTCTTCAATTTCATTCGGCACATCTTCCATGTCACCCAATTCCTTTTGAATCGCCTTCATCTGTTCGTTCAGATAGTATTCTCTTTGATTCTTTTCCATCTGCTGCTTTACGCGGACACGGATTTTTTTCTCCATCTCCAAAAGATCGACCTCACCTTCCATTAGCGTCATTAAATCTTCCAACCGCTTTTCAATATCTGCAGTTTCAAGAACAGCCTGCTTATCACTAACCTTTAAAGACATATGAGCAGCCATTGTGTCTGCAAGTCGACTAGGATCTTCTATACCCGATAAAGCGTTCAACACTTCCGGAGGAATCTAGCTGCTTAATTTAACGTATTGGTCAAATGAATTTATCACTGTCCTTTGCAATACATCCTGACTTTTTGCAGATAAATTGAAAATATCATCAATTTTTTCAACCACCGCTGAAAAAAAGCTGCCTGTTTCTTGATATCGCAGAACTTTACTACGCTGACTCCCTTCAACGAGCACTTTAACAGTACCATCAGGTAATTTTAGTAACTGTAAAATGTTAGCTAACGTTCCAATTTCATAAAGATCTGTAAATTCAGGCTCATCAACTTCAGCCTCTTTTTGTGCAACTAATAATACCTGCTTGTTATCCTTCATAGCCGCATCAAGAGCATCAATAGAGCGCTCCCGTCCAACAAACAAGGGGATAACCATATGTGGATACACCACGACGTCTCTAAGTGGCAAGACAGGGATCAAGTTGTCTTTTTGCTCTAATACTTTCATTTTGTGCGTTTCCATAAACGGAACCTTTAACTTTTTGGATTAAAGGATAATGGGGGCGCTAATTTAAATAGCAAGGAATTAAGTTACAATTTATCACTTATCTAAAAAAAACATAGTAAATTACGACAATTTCTCACCAAAGCTCTGTAATGACCCAAATGGCTTGCACGAATACCAACCAAATCCACTGTCTGTTTGGGTAAAAATGACCTATTAGTCTTTCTTGCTAATAAAACGGGAGCAAAGTGGATCACAAAATATTGACAAAAATGACACGTAATTTGACACTATCAATTTAAATTAGCGATAGTTTAATTTTGGAGGAATATACTGAAAACGCTGTTAGCGCTATTGAATAAAAACATGAGGCATAAACCCCACCAGACTCGTCTGGCAGGATTCATAACTGAGGTATTAAGACTCTACAACAGCCTTTTTCTTTTCTGTTTCATAAACCAATATTGGTTCAGATTGGCCTAAAATAACACTTTCTTCAATTACTACTTTGCTAATATTATCTGCTGATGGTAATTCATACATAGTGTTTAACAAGACATTTTCGACTATAGTTCTTAATCCTCGCGCACCGGTTTTTCTTTCCATAGCTTTACGAGCAATTGCAATTAAAGAATCTTCTCTAAATTCAAGCTCTGCACCTTCCATCTCAAACAAATGCTTATATTGCTTGGTTAGTGCATTTTTTGGCTCCGTCAAAATCTGAACTAATGCCGCTTCATCCAACTCTTCCAAGGTAGCAATAATCGGTAAACGACCAACAAACTCAGGAATCAAACCATATTTTATAAGGTCTTCAGATTCAACCTCTGCAAATAATTGGCCTATATTTTTAGACTCGTCTTTAGTTTTTACGTCAGCTGAAAATCCAATACCCCCTTTTTCAGACCGCGCCTTAATGACGCGATCCAGACCGGCGAAAGCACCACCGACTATAAACAGAATATTCGCTGTATTTACCTGCAAAAACTCACCCTGAGGATGCTTACGACCACCTTGCGGCGGCACTGAGGCAATTGTTCCTTCAATTAGCTTCAATAGCGCTTGTTGAACGCCCTCACCTGAAACATCACGAGTGATGGAGGGGTTATCAGATTTTCTGGAAATCTTATCGATTTCATCAATATAAACGATGCCTGTTTCAGCTTTTTCGACATCGTAATCACATTTTTGTAAAATTTTCTGAATAATGTTTTCTACATCTTCGCCCACATAACCCGCTTCAGTAAGCGTGGTAGCGTCAGCAATTGTAAACGGAACATCCAGCAAACGCGCTAAGGTTTCAGCCAGTAGCGTCTTGCCCGAACCGGTCGGTCCAATCAGTAAAATATTACTTTTTGCCAATTCAACAGAATCTTTTTTAGACTTACTACGTAGCCGCTTATAGTGATTATAAACAGCTACTGCCAATATTTTTTTTGCTCTTTCTTGGCCAATTACATAACCATCAAGCTCTTCTTTTATTTCTTTTGGCTTAGGTAGTTTGTTACTACCAAAAGACGATTCTTCCTCTTGCAACTCGTCTTTAATTATGTCGTTACAAAGCTCTACGCATTCATCACAAACATATACTGAGGGCCCGGCAATAAGTTTTCTTACCTCATGCTGGCTTTTACCACAAAAAGAACAATAAAGTAATTTTTCACTGTCTTTGCCGTTTTTATCATTACTCATAAATCAGCTCCTGCAAACATCAAAATCACATTTTTACTTTCTATAAAACCAAGCATATCTAAATACCTAAAAAATACCAAGCTTTTATAGATCAGAACCAGTTGATCTAGTCGTTAATACTTTATCAATCAGCCCGTAACTTACGGCGTCATCAGAACTTAAAAAATTATCTCTATCCGTATCTTGCTGAACTTTTTCAAAAGGCTGCCCGGTATGATGAGCCAAAATTCTATTCAGCTTATCTTTAATTAAGAGTATTTCTCTGGCATGAATATCAAAGTCAGAAGCCTGCCCCTGAAAACCACCTAATGGCTGATGAATCATCATTCTAGAATGCGGCAAACAATAACGTTTGTCTTTAGCACCACCTGTTAACAGCAATGCTCCCATGCTGGCTGCCTGACCTATACATAAAGTACTTACATCGGGCTTAATAAATTGCATGGTGTCGTAGATTGACATACCTGCAGTTACAGAACCACCTGGAGAATTGATATAGAGATGGATATCTTTATCAGGATTTTCCGACTCAAGAAAAAGTAACTGAGCAACAACCAAGTTAGCCATATAATCTTCAACTTGACCAACCAAAAAAATGACTCGCTCTTTTAAAAGCCTTGAATAGATATCAAAAGACCGCTCGCCTCTGGCAGTTTGCTCTATAACGATAGGCACTAACCCACCCGCTGCTTCCAAAGCCTTCGCTTGATTCATTACATGCTGTCTATACATTTTAAAACCTTATCGTTGCTGCTTATCCATCACATCAGTAAAATTAACAGTCTCATCAGTTACTTTAGCTTGCGCGACTAACCACTCGACTACTTGATCTTCCAAAACCATTTGCTGAACTTCATTTAAACGAGTTTCATCAGAATAGTACCATGCTACTACATCTTCAGGTCGCTCATAACTTTTCGCCATCTCTTCAATAGTAGACCGTACTTTAGTACCATCTAATTCTATCGCTTTATTTTGAATAATTTCGCCTAAAATCAACCCTAATGATACCCGACGTTTTGCCTGTCCTTCGAATACGTCTCTAGGTAACTTTAAGTCTTCCAGCTTCATTTTCTGTCTTTTAGCTGTTTCAATGTAAGGCTTCATCAACAATTCGACTTCAGCATCAACCAGCGTATTGGGTACTGTCAATTGAATTTTCTCACACAAAGCATCCATAACCGATGTTTTCAGCTTGCCACGCAACGCTTGCTCCAACTCTCTTTCCATGTTATTTCTAACGTCAGCTCGAAATGATTCAACCGAACCATCTTCAATACCGTAAGCTTTAACGAATTCTTCATCAATTTCTGCGAGCACAGGCTCTTCAACCTTAACAACATCCACGTCAAATTCAGCAACTTTACCAGCCAACTTTTCATTACCGTAATCATCTGGGAAAACTAAACTAAAGGCTTTATTGGCGCCAGCAACTAGACCCATCAAATTATCTTCGAACCCTGCAATCATTTTTTTTAAGCCTAGAACAACTTGAAAATCGTCCACTTTACCATCGGTAAAATTTTCACCTTCAGAGGTACCTGAAAAGCTTATGGTGACATTATCATTCTCTTGAGCAGGACGCTCAACCAGTTGCCAAGTTTGTTTTTGAGCTCTTAACTTCTCAATCATATCCTCAACATCGGCATCTTTAACAGTTGCAACAGGACGAATAACTTCTAACTTATCAATGCCATCTAATGAGATCTCAGGATAAACTTCAAACACAGCGGTATACTTAAAGCCGTCCGTTTCATCCAAAGGTTCGATGTAAGGATGACCGGCAGGTTTTAAATCCTGACCCTCCAAGGCATCATAATAAGTGTCTTTGATCAAATCATTGGCTATCTCACCACGAACGCGATCGCCAAACATCTTCTTAACAACTTGATGCGGCACTTTTCCGGGACGAAAGCCATCAACTTTAACTTCACGCGCCAACGACTTCAAACGCTCGGCCATTTTTTCCTGAACAACGGCTTCAGGCACGCTAACAGTCATTTTTCTGCTTAATTCTGATGTCTTTTCGACAGAAACTTGCATTTCTTTACCTCACACGTTTATTAAGAATTTATTATGAATACCGATGGACGGACTAAATACTGCTGAAGATAGAGCAAGATATTGCTCTATTATTTTAGAATGGGGTGGTGCGAATGGAGAGACTCGAACTCTCACAGGATAACCTACTGGAACCTAAATCCAGCGCGTCTACCAGTTCCGCCACATTCGCACTTTAATGAACGAGCTATTATAGTGAGTAGTGCCTTATATAACAAGCTAATATTCACAAACCACGACAGAATTAAATATTCACCGACACATCAAAGCCCAAAAGCTTAATCTCATTGGCAAATGCATTTAATATTTCAACTGACAAAGGCTTTAAAAGACTAGCCTCTGGCTGCTGTGAAGGCCTAGCTATGGTATACAGCATAATTTGCTGTAATTTGCACCCGGCATTCTTGATATCCCTTAACAAATCCAGATATGAATCTTTTTCCCTATCGGTCAGACCTCGATTATCATAATCCAAGAAACACGATTGAAGCTTGGTTTGGCACAAACTGACCGAAAGCATTAGATTTTTCAGGCTAGCCTTGCAGCTTTGGGCAGTATTATTAATTAAAGACCTGCCTTCTTCAGTAGCACTATCCACTTTAAACCAGACTTCTCCGCCATAAGCACTTAAAATCTTTAAACCATCCTGAACCTTTGGCAAATGCACCAAACTACCATTAGTGATCAAAACATAATGACAGTATGGAAACACCCCTTTTTCAGTGGCCACTTTGCCTATCAACTCCACCGCACGTGCAAATTCTTTTAAACTGGTCGGCTCACCATTTCCGGCAATTGCAATATCCTTAATCACTCGCTTATCTACATCGACATGAAAACGCTCGTAAAAATCACCCGTTAATACGTCATCAAGAAAAAACCTTAATTCATCTTCCAATAACGTAAAATCCATCACTGGTGCG
>Ga0268283_1000921_pt1 | contig 15969 bp, 10 predicted proteins | sample saktaG_13_FD_190140 | JGI IMG/M metagenome (GOLD analysis project Ga0268283, IMG submission 190140) | Saline water microbial communities from Sakinaw Lake, British Columbia, Canada - sak_2013_06_06_36m | ecosystem: Environmental > Aquatic > Non-marine Saline and Alkaline > Saline ... | reverse complement strand
AAATAGGGTCTGTTCCTTTGGTAAGGATCAGGCCGCCGGTTCCGTTTGATGTTTGTGCAAAACCATGACCTGTAAAGATTACTTGAAGTATCAGTAGAATAAAAATATTTCGCATAAAAATACCAGCGTAAGATTGCTTTATCGTTGAGCCTGCAAAGCTACACAGTATAAGACTAGATTTGATGTATTTTCAGAATAATTTCGTTGGCATCAACTATACAGGAATCGCTTGATACTGCGTTTAGGCGTTTTCTCAAACTCGGTAGAAACCACCTGGAAACGTGCTATTTGCATATAGTTTGGAATTTCACGGTTAAGTTGTTTGCAATATGTTGCCATGATTGCTTCGAGTGAATGCTCTTTCATTTTGCGTGCATCTACCATTTCCATATCCGGATATATCAGGGCAACCAGCCCTTCCTTGCGGTCTACAACTATCGATTCCTGAACCAGCTGAAAGGCATTTATACGGGCTTCGATTTCTTCAGGGTAAATATTTTGACCGGAAGGTCCAAGTATCATGCTTTTGCTGCGGCCTTTGATATACAGGAAGCCATCACTATCCATAGTTCCCAGATCGCCGGTATGCAACCATCCGTCCCGATCGAGAATTTCGTGTGTGGCTTTCTCATTTTTATAATACCCTTTCATTACATTTTCGCCACGGACAAGTATTTCTCCAACAACATTTTCAGGATCTTGCGAATCAATGCGCATTTCGAGCTGGTCAACACACCGACCGGCTGAGTTGAAGCGGGTTTCACTCCACCCGGCATAACTGATCAACGGTCCGCATTCGGTCATACCATATCCAATAGTAAACGCAAAACCAGCCCGGCGTAATACTTCCTGAACTTCTTCATTCAAAGCAGCACCACCGATGACGATTTCGTGAAAATTACCGCCAAAACTCTCGGTTAATTTGGTTTTTATTTTCCCAAGTATAACGCTGTCCATAAACGGAATCTTCATCAGGAATTTGACTTTTGTCTGTTCCAGCACCGGCTTAATCTGTTTCTTGAATATTTTTTCGATGATCAGCGGGACCGAAAGAATAAGCCTTGGGCGGATTTCAGCAAATGCTTTCAAAAGCAATTGAGGCGTAGGCATTTTCCCCAGGAATGTAATGTGGCAGCCCGAAGTTAAAGGATATAGAAACTCGATGGCACAACCATAAGCATGTGCAAGTGGCAGGAAACTGAGGATATGATCCCCGGGAACCAGGGGCATGTTGGTGCGTGAATACACCATATTACCAGTGATATTGTTGTGGGTCAGCATTACTCCTTTCGAAAAACCGGTTGTTCCCGAAGTATAAATGATGGCAAAGAGTGCTGTGTTTGGAATGATTTGCTTCGGTAATTTTTCTTTCGTAAAATCCTTGGTGAGCAGGCTTTTGAATTTGTTGATGTGCTCGCAGGCATGTTTCGAATGCGTATACAAAGGCGAAAAATCATCGAGAGAAATTACGGCTTTAAGTTTAGGCAGGTTGTCCTCATCCAACACATCCCAATTTGCTTTATTGGCAAACAGCATGATGCTTTCGGAGTGGTTTATAATATGCTGAACATCATTAGGAGTAAAGTTGGGCAATATCGGTACTACCACAGCTCCGTAAGTTACAATTGCCTGGTAAGCAATGGCCCATTCAGAACAGTTCTTCCCAATCAGGGCGATTTTCTCCCCTTTTTTCAGTCCGCATTTTGCAAAAAGCTTATGCATGTAATAGATACTCCGGCCTATTTCGGCGTATGTATAACTTTCTGCTCCATAATTTGTAAAAGCGGTCCGGTCCCAGTTTTCGAGTATGCTGTTCCAGATAAACCGTGTATAATTTTCTTTCAACATGATTGTGGCCTTAAAACGATCACTAATTTATATATAAATAGCCTATGTCTGTTCCGGTTTATAAATAAATATTTTATTTGCCAATTCAGATCCCGAATTTTAATTCCAAAATCAAAATTTAATTGGAAAGGAGACCATACCTGATTGCTCAGAAAAGCAAATACATAATGATCAACCCATGAAATTTCAGATCTTACGATTTTAATGAAATACACAAGGTTATCCTCTTATAAGGTTAATTCTTTCTACGAAATCCTGAATCCAAAACTAAGTATAACCCTGTAGAAGAATAGCAAAACCACTACCCCGATAACAACACTCCACTTAAAATAGTTGCGCTGTATAACACCTGATTGATGAATATTATCATACTCTATTGAGTTATACAGGAACAAGGATGGAATCATGATCAATGCCGGAGTTATTGTTTTCAGTACCAAAGGGAAGTAATAATTAGGAAGAGTAATAAGGAATATTGCTAATATACCAGTTAGCCAGGGAAGTATAACCTGGCAGAAGATAAAAAACAGTCTGAATTCAGGTTTGATTAATGTGACCGAACCCGACGACAAAAGAAACAAGGGTGTAACAATCCTACCGATAATTACAAGTATAACTACTGAGATTGCTGTAAAAATAATCTCTACAGTATCGAAACTACGACTCATAAATAACCAGGCAGAAGTATAGATAAACTCCGTCCGGGTGAAGACACCTGCTATGTAAGCGCCAAAAAACATATTGGTACCACATATAAATCCCCAGAGGTAAAAAAGCTTAAAGCGCTTGGTAACAGGATTTTCGGTAAAATAAAACCTCAGAAAAACAAAAGCTATCATAAGCGATAACAGAGGGCCGACAGCAAAAATTACAACCAGGGCTTCGCGTGTATATAAAGGTGAGAATGTATACAACGGAAATTTCAACTGGTAGTAATACCAAACAATCGGTATATTGTAGGAAGAAGCCACAATTATGGTAACGGCCTGATAAATAAGATAGATCAGCATAAATGCAAGAATAAAATATGCTGTGGAATGGAGGTATACAAATCCAAACTTTTGGCGAAGTTCGGGTGTATTTATTAGTGTCTTAAAATTTTCGCGAAACTGCTTGCGTTTTTGCCTGACACGCTCTTTACGCTCTTGTTTTGTTAAACGGAAGTCAACATAATAGCCTTCGTCAGGAGATAGTCGAATCCGGCGCGGAAAGATTGTTCTCCATGGATTTTCCCTGAATCTCTCCAACCATTTCTGCCGGTCCAGTTTCCTGTCACGCTTGGCGTACATTTTAAATCGTTGCATGTCTCGCTCAACAGAGGTAAGTTCTCTTCGCTCAAACGGGTTAGCAATAAATTTTTGAATTTTCTTTTGAAAATCGTTCCAGACTTCAATTCGGTATCTGCGCCGCCAGGATTTTTTTCGGGCGCGTAAATCGTTCTTTTCCGCCCGCATTTTCCTGCGGTCGATTTTATCCAATGGATCCCTTCTGAAAATTTCCAACATTTATTGACAGATATACAGCGGCTAAGGTATAAAATTAATTTCTTCTCTTCCCGAAGAATGATGGGTACTCCGGTGAATTGGAAGTGGTGGCTCAAACCGGCTTTGATATTTTCTGATTATCAGCGAAGACATCCCCGGTGTTGAGGAAGGTGCATCCTTTTTATGTCATTTGCCAGAATCAGCCCATTAATTCTTCATTCACCGAAACAACCGGAGAAACTAACTCCGGATGCCGGCTAAAATCTACGAGACCTTAAATCCGTAATTAAGTATCAACCTGTAGAAAAACAAAATGGCAACCGCAATAATTACTATGCTCCATTTAAAGTAGCTATGCTGTATTACACCTGATTTGTGTATATTTTTAAAACTTTGTGCATTGTAAAGAAACAAGGTTGCAATTACTGTCAATCCAGGAGTTAATGTTTTGATGATCAGCGGTATGTAATAATTTGGAAGTGTGATCAGGAATAAAATTGCCATGCCGGTTATCCATGGGAGGACGACCACGCTCAAAATAAAATGAAGCCTGAATTCAGGTTTTATAATTGTAACTGAACCCGACGACAGCATAAACAAGGGTGTAACAATACGGCCGATAATTAAAAGCATAGTAATAGAAATAATTGTAAAAGCTATTTCTTCAACGGCGAAAACATGGCTCATAAACAGCCATTCGGAAGTATAGATAAACTCCGTACGGGTTAAAAACCCGGCAATATACGCGCCAAAAAACATATTTGTTCCGCATATAAATCCCCAGAGGTAAAAAAGCTTAAAACGCCTGAAAAAATGATGGTCGCTGAAATACGTCCTCAGGAAAAAAAATGCAGTCATAAGCGACATAATAGGGCCAGCAGCAAAAATCACCACCAGCGCTATCCGGGTATATAGTGGCGAATAGGTATAGAGCGGGAATTTAAGCTGGTAATAGTACCATACAATCGGAATATCGTAGGACGAAGCCACAATAATAGTAATTACCTGGTAGATAATATATATGAGAATGAATGCAAGAATGAAATAGGCTGTGGAATGTAGATAGGCGAAACCGAACTTTTTGCGCAGATCGGGAGAAGTAAATACCAGCCTGGAATTCTCACGGAATTGTTTGCGTTTCTGCCGGGCAATAATTTTACGTTCTTGCTTTGATAAACTGTACGTTAGATAATATCCACTACCAGATGATCGACGCTTCCTGGCAGGAAACAATGTTTTCCACGGATTGCTCCTGAACTTCGCCCACCATTTCTGCCGCTCAATCTTGCGTTCGTGCGCTACATGTTTTTTAAAATGCAGCCTTTCCCGCTCAGCAGCAGATAGCTTCCTTTTTGCAAACGGGTGAGCCATAAATTCGTTGAACCGTTTCCGGAAAAGCCTTCTGGCTTCATAACGTTCCCTTCGTTGCCTGGCTTTTTTCCTTTCGCGTATATGCTTTCTTTCTGCCCTCATCCGCCTGCGGTCAGGCGTTCTGAATCTATTTAAACTGAAAATCCTCCACATAAACGTTTAAAAATATTGTGGCTAAGGTATAGAATTTATTTTTATACTTCCTTATAAAATGGCCATGACTATATACTTAGCTTCGTGATGGACACCATCCGGAAAAAACATGCACGTATTGTTTGTAAGTGCTTTTCTCCTTTTCTAATAAAGGATAATACTTACCATAGGGGCACGAATTAGCATTCGAATAACCATTAAACCTCTGATCCGAAAATCTTTTCTATAACACTGAATATCTGTATACTAAATGAAAATGAATTAATGGAAACTTGTAAATCGATTCGTTATGTCTTGGTAGGAAATAAAAAAAAGAATCACTTATTTAAAGGTATTAAGTAAATTGAAAATGATCATCACTATGTGAATAAGTATGTGGATAAATATTCCGTCTTTTATGTTTCATTCCTTCAAAATAGTATTTATTTAGTGCAAACTTGCAGATAATAATTCCTTTCAAAAAAAAAATTCAAAAATCAGTATTACTTTTTTACTCCTTGGTTATAAAGAATACAAAGCGTTAAGAAAAAAACACTGAAACATGAAAAATACGGATGCCATTCTGCCCGATCAATACCTGGATATTCTGCCTGAAGAATCGTCAACTCAATTCGTTGTAAAACCATTTCATATTATAGGTACGGCATTGCTGCTTGTTGCCTGGGCCTGGCTTGGGACTGTAATTATAAGCTAACATGCTTTTCAATTAAGATAAAATTTACAATAATTTTCTCGGTTGAATCAATAGCAAAAATTCATTTCCCGCGTAAATTTTGATTCCATTCACTTCAGCCTTCTTGAAACAAAATAAACTTGTGACTCTTTCAATAACGGAAGAGTCATCTTTGTTTTTTTTGCAATCAGATCGTAATAGTTTTAATTCCGTAGATTGATCATGGGTTTAAAACAAATTACTAATCATGCTTAAACAAAACTGTGATAATGGTTGTTAATGGTTACTAATCAACCCAGTAACCAAACAATAAAACTAAAACCTATGGATTTCTCAACTCTTAACTGGCTGGCAATTATTGTTTCAGCATTAGTATTTTTCGGACTTGGTGGATTATGGTATTCCCCAAAGGTTTTTGGTGCAATCTGGATGAAAGAAACCGGCATAACCAAAGAAACCGCAAAAAAGGCCAATATGCCTAAGATCATGGGCTTAACGATGTTGTTTTCATTTATTATGGCATTAAACCTGGCTTTGTTTATGAATTCGCCAGAAATTGGCATAACACAGGGAGCTATGTATGGCTTTTTCACCGGTTTCGGATGGATAGCCATGGCAATCTTTGTTACCGGTCAGTATGAATTCCGCAGCACACGTTATATGCTGATTCACGCAGGGTATAATATTGCAGGGCTGACGCTTATGGGTTTGATTCTTGGCGCCTGGAAGTAGACGAGTATGTTGAGGAATCTGAGTAAGATGAGAAGAAAGGAGATGGAGAGACGAAGAGACAGGGCGACTAGGCAAATTACAGAGTTGTGATTTCAGAAACGTGATTTTTGAATTATAATTTCCCTGATTAATAACCCTAATACCGAACCACTAAATCCAAATTTCTTTTTTAAGCTATCCTCTTCCTGTCAATGTCTTCGGAATCCGTCCAGTTCGAACACTTTCCGACCGTAGCCTGCGGCCTACAATACGCTCAACCATAGCCCCAATTTTCAATACCTTATCCACATCAAGGTTGGTTTCAATTCCCATTTCATCCAACATAACTACCAAATCCTCAGTTTGAATCAACCCGGTAATTAAAGGATCGGCATAATAATATGCGCCCGTACCGGCTACAGGAACACCGTCCACAAAGTTTGCGGGCTGGCCACCTATTCCACCCATTGTAGCTTCATAATTGGTCATGCCGGCTTGTAAAGCCGCCAGAACATTTGCCAGTCCCCATCCCCGGGTGGAATGAAAATGAACGATTTGTTTTTCAGGTCGGGCTATTTTATCCATTAACATTGAATAATACCGATATACACGATCGGGTGATGCAGAACCATCGTGGTCGGCATGTTCAACGTCGCTGGCACCTATATCGAACCAGCGCTGGGCAAATTCAACTGCTTTCTCCATTTTTGTAGGGCCGTCGATAGGGCAGCCCCAAATTGTACTTACTGTTCCGTTAACTTTTAGTCCAGCGTCCTTTGCTTTTGGTATCCATTCCTCTGCCATCTTCCAATACTCGGCAAGTGAAAGTCCTGAATTTTTTATATGATGCGATTCGCTGGTCGAAACCATAAGCAATATTCTGTCTGGTCCCCAGCCTTCCTTTCGTGCCTGGATGGCGCGCTCAACAGCTTTTTCGCGAATGGTAACAGCAGTAAGGCTAACGTTTGGCAATAAATGCCCGACAACCTTGCTGGCGCGGATTTTTTTCAGCAATTCATCGCTATCCCTAAACTGAGGCATTCCGGCAGGATTTCCAAGGTTGGTAACTTCAACATGCCTGAAACCAGCCAGGATAAGTTGCTCAGTTAGCCAAAGTTTTGCCGCGGTTGGAATAAATTTTTCTTCGTGCTGAAAGCCGTCACGAACAGTGATATCGCCTATAGTTACTTTTTTTGGATAGTTCATTGGGGACGTTGTAGTTTGAAACCAAATATACGTTATTTTTGGAATGTTCTAAAGCAAGTTTAAATCAGGAATTGCTAGTAGTAACAGAATCATTCTCCTCTTGTTCATCAGTATGATCATAACCGATCGGTTATATAAGTTATACCTAGCAATAATTCGCAATCACAAACAAATTTATTTATTAATTGGCTATTTCCGACTTCATATTAAACAAGTTCAGAAAACTTGTATTCCTGACATTAGCTTTGCTGCTCTGTGTACCGCTTTACGCAGAATACAGAACAACTGTTCATTCCATTTCGCGGCGTGAAGGTTTATCGAATGGAGCGGTGAATACCATTGTTAAAGATTCGGAAGGATATATCTGGTTTGGTACCTGGAATGGGCTGAATCGGTACGATGGCAGTAATATAGTTACATACCTTCCGGGAAGCAATTCCAATTCCATTCAAAACCATGTAATTAGGGAACTATATCCATCCGCATATGGCCCCATGTGGATGCTCACCAACAAAGGTGTTGGAATGTATGATAATATCTACGACCGTTTTACTTCTTATTTTACGAATGAATCAGACCAGATAAACTATGAAAATGACATTGCTGTTTGTCACTCCGACGGTTATGGCACATTGGCTTCAGTTTATGGTAAAGGAATATTCAGTTTCGACAGTACAACCAGGATATTTAGCAAGATTATTTTCGATAAACCTTCTCAACATTTATCTCTCAGTATTAAGCGGATTCATATTGCGGGTAATCGCGCCTATTGCATTACGGCAAACGGCAAATTGGTTATGATTTCAGGGAACCGACTTCTGGATGTATTGCAACTGCCTTTAAGCGGAACCATGTCCTCCTCGTTTTCAGTAAGTATTAACCAGCGCCCATACCTGTTGATTACGCAACGGGCCAGTGATGCTCTTTTAGTAGATCTTGAAACAAAAGAAATTCAGCAACTCCACCTTCCAGACGACATTATAACTTCTTTTTCCGTTTCGAAAGTTAGAGAACAGCTATGGGTCGGCACCGAAAAAGGAAGAATATACAGTTTTAATTTGCTGACACGCAGGTTCGAGGTGTTAAACAGACTCTCAAACCTGCTTAAGAACAATCCAATTACCACCCGTATTCAAAGTATTTATGAAACAGAAAATGATATTTTATGGATAGGAACCGATGGTAACGGAGTTTATTATCTCAAACTCACAGAATTCCCCAATAAAAGCCTTTTGTCTGATCAATTGGCATACCCCATAGTCCGAAGTATCCTTGTAACGAGCAAAAGAGATGTTCTGATTGGAACCAAGGGCGGAGGAATCGACATTTTTGACGCCAATGGAAACCATATCAGGGATATTTCGGTTAAAAACGGGCTGAGCAACAATTCCGTTCTTTCCTTCCATGAGCAGAATGATGGATCAATCTGGGTAGGAACTGATGGCAAAGGAATTGATATTATTTCGCCGGATTACAGGACCATCCGCAATTTCCCGCGCGATTTCAATATTCCTGGCTCTTTTAATTTTGCTTCGGTTTATCGAATACTCGAAAATAGTGATCAGCGAATATATCTAGGCACAAGTGGTTATGGAGTCATAATGGTAGAGTTTGACAAAACCAGGACCTCGTTGCCAATTAGTTGCGAACAATTGGTGCTGGATAAAAGCATTTCAACTCCAGGACAGCAGAAACAGATCGTATATACGCTGGCTGAGGAAAAACCTGGAGTTATATGGATCGGAACCAGGGGACTCGGTGTATATCGCTACAATACAATTACCAAGCGCGTAATCGGCCAATATACTACCCGCACACACTCCAGGCTTATCCCTAATGATGATATTCTTTCGCTGTCGGCCAATTATCTTGGGAGAATCTGGGTCGGTACGAGCAATGGCATTTTTAACCTGGTGCCGGTTTCTGCCGATTCGGTTAAGGTGGAAGGCTTTAATGTGCAGTCTGATCTTACCAATACCAGTGTTCATGCGTTGCAGTTCGACAGAATGGGTAATCTCTGGATTACCACAAACCAGGGATTATCGATGATTGACAATAGCCGGTTGAACGCGAGAAGCTTCAACACGAATGATGGCCTGGTTAATTTTGAATACAGCGACGGGGCTTCTTATTTCGATATAAATACAGGCCGGCTTTATGTCGGAGGCACCATGGGTGTAGATATTATCCAAACTGATGAAATAAAATTTTCTTCCTATTTCCCTCCAATCGCTATTAACCAGTTGTATATCAGAAACCAGCTTGTGGTACCTACAAGTGAAGGGGTTCTTACAAGCCGCATCAACTATCAGAAAAGGCTGAATCTGAATTACGATCAGAATTCACTGACTTTTTTTGTCTCCTCACTGGCTTTCTGGGGGCAGGAACGACACAGGATATCGTACCGGCTGAAAAATTTTCTGGAAGACTGGACTGTTAATCTTCAGAATCAACCTATTAATTTTTCCAACCTTAAGCCGGGGAAATACCTGTTGCAGATACGTGTTAGTGATGAAAACGGAAACTGGTCAAAACAAGTCAGGGAAGTAGAAATTGTAATTTCACCTCCATTCTGGCTGACATCCTGGGCAATTTTGGGGTATATCCTATTTTTCATAGGAATTCAGGGTATCATATTTGCAGCTTACCGAAGGCGGGAAGCAAGGAAAAAAGAGGTGGCGCTACGTGAATTCCAAAAGATAAAAGAAGCTGAATTACAAAGTTACAAAATCGAGTTCTTCACAAATGTCGCCCATGAGTTTCGTACACCGCTTACACTTATAACCTCTCACATTCATGCTTTGCTCGAGGACACCCGCAATGTTATTGAGAATCCACGTCTTTTAAAAGTCTTCAATAACAGCATCAAACTTCAGAAACTGGTACTTGAAATCATGCAGTTCCGCAAACTGGAAAAAGGGAAAGAACCACTGAATATACAATTAACAAAGCCGGTTGAACTTGTTCGCGAAGTTGTTTCGGACCTTGAACCTCTTGCACACCAGAGGAACATCATTTGCGAAGTAAATGCAACCGACGCTGAAATCAGTTTTATGACGGATTCGGATAAACTTCAGCGTATAGTTACAAACCTGGTTTCAAATTCAATAAAATACAATAAGCCAGGGGGATTTGTGAAAACCCTTGTAAAATCAGAAAATTCAAAGCTTATAATTGTTGTCGAAGACAATGGCGTTGGAATTAAACCGGAGTATTTCCAAAAGGTTTTTGAGCCTTTTGGGATATCTTCGGCCAGGAAGAAAGGAAGTTTCCCAGGCTACCGTTCAACCGGACTTGGCCTGGCTGTTACAAAAGGACTGATTGAACTGTTGAAAGGAACCATCAGTTTCGAAAGCGCTCCCGGCGAAGGAACAAAGTTTACCTGTACTTTCCCAGATGTGCATAAGTTGAGCCCGGTAGAGCTGATCAATGAGCCTGCCGACGAATTTGACGAAATCAGTTTCATTGATGAAAAAATCCCTGATATGCCTGAAGGAAATTCAACACAGTCAGCAGGGAAACCCTTGATATTACTGGTTGATGATGATCCCGAAATCCTTGAATTACTTCGTGATTTTCTGCAGGCAGATTATAATATCATTTTTGCATCGAACGGAATAGAAGCGTTGGATAAAGTCCTGACTGACATGCCGGATCTTATTGTTTCGGATGTGATGATGCCCGAAATGGATGGGATAGAACTCTGCGGCAAGCTACGCGAAAACTTCGACACCAGCCACCTGCCATTGATTCTGTTGACAGCCAAAGCCGAAATTGAAGACAGGATCAGCGGTTTAAAAGCCGGTGCCGATTCATACATACCAAAACCTTTTCATCCTGAACATCTAAAAGTACGGATCGATAAACTGCTTCGTTTGCGATCAAATATGAAGCGAAGGTTTGGACAACCTGACGATAATCCGGCCCTTGTTAAGGATATCCCTGATCCGTTTTTTCAAAAGATGATCAGTTATATTGATGAAAATATTGATGATGAAACGTTTTCATCCGAAAAGCTTTGTGATAAGCTTGCCATAAGCAAATCAGCACTTTATAATAAAACAAAGTCGTTGCTTGGCACCACACCACACAGCCTCATCAACCAGCGCCGGTTAAGCAAAGCCGCCATCCTGTTGAAATCCACTACTATGACGGTAAGTGAAATTATCGACCAGACCGGCTTCGCAAGCAGGACACATTTCTATGAGTTGTTCAACAAGGCTTATGGATGCTCACCATCCGACTACAGGGCAAAATAGAAATAGCATAAGAAATAACCAGGTTAAGGCTACTTATAAAGGGCTGTAGATCGATTCTATTATTATCAGATCTAATTGTTTATCAACGGGATAAATTTATATTTCCTAAGGATGATCAATTTGTGATTACCGTTGTTATAATAAGCCGCATGTCAATGTTTTGATACTTCTTTTACAAAGCATGATCTGCTAAATCCTGAAATTTTTCCAATCCTATTAAAGCAGGTCAAAAATCCTTCCTGCAAGAAAACTGCTTTTCCGCAATCGATTGCAATTTAAAGATTAAATAATGGTACGGGTAAAATGTGTTTTAACCGTAAAAAGAAGACATATGTCTGTAAATTCCTCATTTTGCACTATATAGGACAAGATAAGGAACAGGGCGGACACGGGTTCGGGACTTTCAGGTGTAGATTTGTGACCGTCAAAACAGAATATTATGGATATCGCTAATCGTTTTCCTCAAAATCCACTCCTTCGTCCGGCTGATTTAAAGCCCGGAATTGCAGGAATGGAAATACTTTGCCTGCTGAACCCCGGCGTTTTCCAGTTTGAAGGAAAAATATGGCTTTTATTACGCGTTGCTGAAAGGCCGAAGCAGATTGAAGGCAAAATAAGCTTTCCTGTATATAACAGCAAAGGAACTATCGAAATCCTAAGTTTCGATAAAAATGATCCCGACCTGGATGCTTCTGATCCACGGGTTATAAATTATAAGAAGAAGGATTACCTAACTACTCTTTCGTACCTCCGCCTTGTTTGCAGTGACGATGGCATCACTTTTTATGAACCGGAAGGTTACCCCCCGATCTTTGGAAAAGGTGAACTGGAAACTTTTGGTATCGAAGATTGCAGGGTTGCCAGCATGAAAGATGAATTCTGCCTTTCTTTTACTGAAGTTTCTGAATTTGGAGTAGGCGTTGGCCTCATCCGGACAAAAGACTGGAAGAATTTCACCCGTGAAGGTATGATTTTCCCTCCTCACAATAAGGACAGCGCCATTTTTGATGAAAAGATAAATGGTAAATATTTTGCATTGCACCGACCAAGCAGTCCTGAACTTGGCGGAAACTATATCTGGCTGGCTGAATCACCGGACCTTATACACTGGGGCCAACATAAATGTATTGCAACCGTACGACCCGGAATGTGGGATTCGGCACGTGTTGGAGCAGGCGCAGCGCCTATACGCACTGAAAAAGGCTGGCTCGAAATTTATCATGGAGCCAATAAGGACCATAGATATTGCCTTGGCGCATTATTACTCGATATCAACGATCCATCAATAGTACTCGCCCGCAGCATTGAACCAATTATGGAACCATTGCAGACTTACGAGCAAACCGGTTTCTTCGGGAATGTGGTATTTACCAACGGCCATTATGTGAAAGGCGATGATATTTTCATGTACTATGGCGCAAGCGATGAAGTGATTTGCGGCGCCAGGCTTTCGATCTCTGAAATTCTTTCTACTTTAATTTAACTTACACCTCTTCGAAATGCTAGCCAAACTGACGACTGAATTCCGCTTTTTCCTCTCCATGCCGCACAATATGCGTGTGCTGCTTATTACCAATATGCTGTATGCATTGGTATTGCCGGTGGTAGAGATTTTTATGGCGGCATATATTATGAGGTATTTTGCCAGTACCAGCTACGTTGCCATTTTCCAGGTAGCGATGTATTCCGGTATCATAATTACTTCACTCACAAACGGTTTTTTACTGAAACGGTTCAAGGTGGCTCACCTTTATAGTTTTGGTATTCTGTTGAGCGGTTTATCCATGGTAGGAATGATGTTCGTAAAAGACATTACTTTATTCGGGTTAATTGTTTCAGGTACTTTAATTGGCGCGGCTTCAGGATTTTTCTGGACCAACCGTTACCTTATGGCGCTTAACACCACCAAAGATGAAAACCGCAATTACTTTTTCGGCCTCGAATCTTTTTTCTTTACCATTGCCAATATCACCATTCCTTTAGCCATAGGCGCTTTACTTGCTTCAATTGACGGGAAAGAGATTTTTGGGATAGTTTTCGATATATACCAGGGTTATCGCATTGTAACCATTATTGTATTCGTGGTTACCATCCTGGCATGTTTTTCACTCGCCCGTGGCAAATTCGAAAACCCGGTTCAGAAAGATTTTCTGTATTTTCGCTTCGACAGGCTCTGGAACAAGCAGATTTTGCTAGCAATTCTAAAAGGACTTGTACAGGGATTCCTGGTTACAGCACCTGCCATGCTCATTATGAAATATGTTGGGAAAGAAGGTTCTTTAGGCCTCATTCAAAGTATTAGCGGTGGTTTAACAGCCATTCTTATTTACTTGCTTGGACGCTTCGCAAAGCCGAAACACAGGATTTTGATTTTTGGATTTGGTATCACACTTTTCCTCATAGGAACAATCGTCAATGGCATTCAGTTATCCATGGTTGGTGTAATGGTATTCGTTTTATGCAAAGTGTTTTTCCAGCCGTTGCACGACCTGGCATATTATCCTATTATGATGAAGGTGATAGATGTGGTATCGAAACGCGAAAACAGGAACAGCTATGCATACATTCTCAACCATGAATTTGGCCTGTATGCTGGCAGGGTTGCCGGTTTGGGATTATTTATCTTCCTGGCATTTTATGTTTCCGAAACCTTTGCCTTGCGTTACTCACTCATTGTTGTTGCAGTGCTGCAAATGCTTTCTATTCCGCTCGCAAAAAATATCATGAAAGAATCTTATTCAACCGTAAAATGAAAAGAACTGTTTCAACACTAATTACACTTGTTCTGCTTGCCGGGATTTATTCCTGCAATCCTCAAACCGGTGTGCCTGTTGCTCAAACTTCTTTGCCACGTATCGATCAGATGCCTGCTGTGCCACAGCCTTTAAAAATCATTGACTGGAAGAAAAAAACGATTCAATTCGACAGTCTCGTTTTCAATTTCGATAACAAGACTTCCTATGGTTCGCTAATCTGGCTCGACAGTTCCAGGAGAAATATGGACCAGGTTACTTACGGGCTTTACACAGTAATTGGTGATGTCCGCCAGGGTCCTGCACATAATAACGGTGAGTTTCACGAAGCGCTTAGTTCGCTGGGATCATTGCTGAGCGCAGGTTTAAACGGAATTGACAAGACAAATCAGCATGGGCTCAATTATGTAAAAATGGCCCAGAACTATTTCAACAGCACTACAAAGTGGAATATCGTAATGAATAATACAAATCCCGCTGTAGCTATGGCTGGCGGGGGGTATGGCCGCGACTGGTGGTACGATGTTTATCCAAATGTTTTATATTACGGGGTTGCGAATATTTTCCCAAAAGTTGAAAACACGGAATTTATCCAGCGGTCCATTGCTGAAAAATTCTACAAAGCCGATTCCACATTGAAAGGCAATTACAACTATTCCTATTTCGATTACGCCCAAATGAAAGGGATGGTTAACAACGTTCCGCTACAGCAGGATGCCGCCGGCGGGCATGCCTGGGTACTGTATTCGGCATATCAGAAATTCGGAGACAAGCGTTACCTGCAGGGAGCCAAAAGTTCAACAGAAGCTTTGCTCAACCAGAAAGAAAGCCGTTTTTATGAAATTCTCCTTCCGTTTGGCGCGTATACAGCCGCCAGGCTCAATGCCGAACAAGGCACCAATTATGATGTAACCAAGTTGCTAAACTGGACTTTTGATGGTTGCCAGGCAAAAGATGGAAGGTACGGATGGGGTGTAATTGCCGAAAAATGGGGCGATTATGATGTTTCCGGGCTACAGGGAAGCATTACCGATGGAGGCGGCTATGGGTTTTTTATGAATTCCGTAGCAATGGCCTGGCCTTTGGTTCCGATGGTAAAATATGAACCTCAATATGCAAAAGCAATCGGCAAGTATATGTTGAATGTCGTAAATGCTTCACGCCTGTTTTATCCCGACCAGATTGACGCTGAGCACCAGTGGCTCCCTGAACTGAAAGATCTAACAAATGGAATTATCGGCTATGAAGGTGTACGCAAAATGGATGATTACAATAATCCGGCACTGAAAGGCATTTCTCCGGTTTCGATTGGCGACGGGCCGAAATGGGTTGCCGGCCAGCCAAAGACATCGATGTTCAGTATCTATAGCACATCCATTGTAGGAGTTTTCGGGGCAATAGTTCATACAACTGATGTGGAAGGAATCCTGGCGCTTGATTGCAATGTTACCGATTTCTATGCCGAAAATAAATTCCCGGTTTTCCTTTATTACAATCCTTACAAAGAAGCG
>Ga0268283_1000920_pt1 | contig 15973 bp, 14 predicted proteins | sample saktaG_13_FD_190140 | JGI IMG/M metagenome (GOLD analysis project Ga0268283, IMG submission 190140) | Saline water microbial communities from Sakinaw Lake, British Columbia, Canada - sak_2013_06_06_36m | ecosystem: Environmental > Aquatic > Non-marine Saline and Alkaline > Saline ... | reverse complement strand
CATGCCTGCCGTTGAACCTAAAAATCAAACCAAACCAGCCTGGTGGATTGCCAAACAACTCGGCGAGCGACTTGGTCTGGGTGCATACTATAATTACAAGGAGTATACAGAAGTACTCGATTGGCAGCTCAAACAAGTTGGTTCATCCCTCGAAGAGCTTCAACGGATTGGTGTAAAAAAGACATCGCGTAAAACTTCTCCGTATATCGAGCAAGGAGCTGATCATCAGTTTAAAACTAAATCGGGGAAAATACAGTTGTATTCACATGAAATGGCTGAAGCAGGTTTTGACCCAATGCCTGTTTTCACTCAGCATCCCGAGCCCAAGGAAGGATTTTACCGCCTGATTTATGGCCGTGCTCCAATGCACACTTTCAGCCGTACTGCCAACAACCCTAACCTGGTGGCACTTATGCCCGAAAATTCAGTCTGGATTAATCCACAGGTCGCCCGCATCTGGGGTATTAAAAAAGATCAGTATGTATGGCTTAAAAACCAGGATGGTGCCGTTTCGAACTTCTCAGTAAAAGTAAGGTTGACTGAACGAATCAGATGGGACTCAGTATATATTGTACATGGATTCGGTCACCATCACAAACCCCTGAAATTTGCTTATGGCAGAGGCGTGAACGATACTGAACTTATAACCAACGTTATGCTGGATCCCATTATGGGCGGAACCGGCATGCGGGGAAATTTTATAACATTTTTAACTGAAGATCCACGAAAGGAGGCTGAAGCATGAGGTACGCAATGGCTATCGACACCAAAAAATGTGTAGGGTGCAGCGACTGTGTAGTTGCCTGCCAGACTGAAAATAATGTTCCCATCGGCTTTTGCCGCGACTGGGTAACCGAGACTGTTGACGGAACTTATCCTAATGTAACTATCGAATTGCGCTCGGAACGTTGCAACCACTGCGATAATTCACCTTGCGTACGTTGCTGCCCGACCGGTGCAAGTCATTTTGAAGATGGCGGAATTGTACTGGTAACTCATAACAAATGTATAGGCTGTGGAGCGTGTATTCAATCCTGTCCATATGAAGCGAGGTATTCGCATCCTGACGGATATGTAGATAAATGTACTTTCTGCATTCACCGGGTGCGTAAAGGCGAAAATCCTGCCTGTGTAAGCGTTTGCCCAACCAGTTGCATGTATTTCGGCGATCTTGATGATCCGAATTCAGAAATTGTAAACGTTCTGAAAAATCGCAAATTCAAGGCATTGGCACCTGAAGCAGGAACCAAACCAAATATCTTTTACCTGACCTGATAAATCAAAAATATTTGTTTTAGTATGAAAGAAGAATTATTTGTAAGTGGTCGCAATATTCCTAATATTGACCCTTATCTGCATATCTGGCACTGGCAGATCCCGATCTATCTTTTCCTTGGGGGACTGGCAGCAGGCATCCTTTTCCTTGCAGCTGTTTATACCATTATCGGCAAAGAAAAAGAAATGCAGGCTACCGTAAAATGGGCTCCTTTTATTGTTCCTTTTGCGCTGATTATCGGTTTGTTTATGCTTTTCCTCGACTTAAAGCACAAACTCTATTTCTGGCAGCTTTACACCACCATTCGTCTTGAATCTCCAATGGGCTGGGGTGCCTGGGTTTTGATGATCATGACTCCTATTTCAATCATCTGGTCAGCAAGTTATGTTAGAGAAGTATTCCCTAACTGGGATTGGAAATTCAAATTCCTGTATACTTTCGAAGCCTGGGTAATTAAAAACCGATGGTTTATTGCATGGCCGATGGCAATTTATGCCGTTATCCTTGGGATTTATACCGGTATTTTACTTTCAGCATTCAATGCGCGGCCTTTATGGAACACGACAATTCTCGGACCTCTGTTCCTGGTTTCCGGTATGTCGACAGGTGCTGCCTGCATTATCCTGATGAGTAAAAATCATGAGGAACGCCGGCTGATAGGCCGCCTCGACCTGCTGTTTATAGCTGTTGAATTGTTCTTCATCGTCCATATGATCATGGGATTCCTGGCCGGATCACAGGTACAGATCGACGCTGCCAACCTGTTCCTGGGTGGACAATTTACAGTTCCATTCTTTGTATTTGTAATCCTTGTAGGGCTGCTGTTACCGGCAGTACTGGAAGTTCTCGAACTTGTCGGATTCAAAGTACCGATTATTATTCCGGCTATTCTGGTTCTACTCGGCGGACTAATATTCAGGTTTATAATGGTGGAGGCAGGACAGATTACAAGATATTTGTATTAAACGAATTTAAACCAACAGAAATTAAATAACATAAAAATCTGTTAACATGGAAAAGATGAAACGAGACGGCACCTTTTATATTAACCCATACCTGGGTGGTATTTTATTGGGCCTGGTGCTTTTCAGCACATATTATATTACCGGCCGCGGACTTGGTGCCAGTGGTGCGGTAAAAAGCTCTGTAGTATCAGCGGTTCATACAGTTGCTCCGGTTCATGCGGAAGAAAATAAATATTACAGCAAATTCCTGAGCGACGATGCCAGCCCGATGAGTAACTGGCTGGTATTTGAAGTTATGGGAGTAATAGTCGGAGGCTTTCTTTCTGGGACAATTTACGGAAGGTTAAAGTTCAAAGTAGAACATTCACCAAAAATTACCGGCAAAACCAGGCTCATAGCTGCCCTGGCCGGTGGAATCCTATTTGGAGTGGGCTCCCAGTTTGCAAGGGGTTGCACAAGCGGTGCGGCGCTTAGTGGTATGGCTGTGCTTTCGGCTTCAGGGATCATTACCATGATGGCCATATTCGGCTCAGCCTACCTGTTTTCATGGATCTTTAAGAAATTATGGATTTAGTAGATTCTCACTCTGAGCGAAAAAATTCATTTCAAACATCATCAAACGCATTTAATAATAAAAAAATATGGTAGGACCTCTTATTCCCATGGGTGTTATACCCGAAACCTGGAACAATGTAATTGCGTTGTTACTGGGAGTTGGTTTCGGATTTTCTCTCGAAGCCTCCGGTTTTTCTTCATCACGCAAAATCATGGGGACCTTTTTTGGTTACGATTTTGTGGTATTGCGCGTGTTTTTTACGGCTGCCATCACCGCCATGACCGGCATATTTTATTTCGATTACATGGGCTGGATGGATATGTCCATGCTTTATATCAATCCGTATTATGTAATGTCGGCCATTGTTGGCGGCATTATAATGGGATTTGGTTTCGCCCTGGGAGGCTTTTGCCCCGGTACAAGTTTTACAGGCGTGGCCATCGGGAAAATCGATGCTATGTTTTTCAGTGGCGGCTTATTCATCGGAGTATTTATTTTCTCAGAACTCTACCCTTTATTTCAGGGCTTATACAACAGCAGGAACATGGGTGGAGCCAAAATTTACGATCTACTGGGCATGCGCGACACCGTTTTTGGGTTCCTGCTGATAGTTGCCGCAGTCGGGATGTTTTACGGAGCCGCATTTGTTGAAAAGAAGGTAAATAAAGTTGAGTATTAAGAGTTAAAACTATGAACAAGAGATACCTGTTACTGGCAGGCATTATTATTGCACTTGGAGTAGGAATACTCTTTATGCCCGCAAAGGATACTGCCAAACAAACTCAACCCGAACTGCTGCTTGCGGCCATTGATGATCCGTCAAGGTTTCTGACCACTGATGATATCACCGACAGGCTTGTAAAAAAAGATCCTGCACTGATGCTGATCGATATGCGACCGGCGGCACAATTCCATGCATTTGCCATTCCCGGAGCAATTAACATTCCGGTTGATTCGCTGCTTTCCACTTCAGCACAGGAAATGCTGAATCAAAAAGAAATGGACAAGGTTTTCTATTCCAATGCCGATGTCACCTCCGACCAGGCCTGGATCATCTGTAAACGGATGAAACTGCAACGGATTTATGTAATGCAGGGGGGCGTTAATACATGGTTCAGCACCATTGTTAAAGCTAAAAAACCTGCCGAAACTGCCTCATCCAAAGTGTTGGCTCTTTACCAGTTCAGGATGGCTGCTTGTCAGTATTTCTATGGCAGTCCGGAAATGGCTGCAGCTCCAAAAGCTGAAACAGACAAGAAAAAGGTAAATGTTGTTAAAAAGGCATCCGGAGCCGCATCGGGTGGTGGTTGTTAATTAAACCTGCAAATACAGATTATTATGGAAGAAAACAATATGGAAGAACTTAACAAAACCAACAGGCTTACAATAACAGTAATTATTATTGTACTGGTAATTGTTACAGGGTTAATCACATTCCGCCGGCCTGATGTTAAATACAAGCTTTCGCCAGTTGAAAGCCTGGCTTTACTGAACGATCCGGCTTCAGTTATTACTCCCGAACAAGCAGTTTCTATACTAAGGGATAGTGCGGGTAAGATGGTTTTTATCGATGTCCGTAATTCAATTGCTTTTAATCGCGGACATATTAAAAACGCTGTTAATATTCCGGTTCGTGAATTATTTGCAAAAAACAGTAAGGCCACTTTTCGTGATATTGAAAAAGCAGGACAAACTGCTGTTTTATATGGTGAAACCCAGCAGCAGGCGAACGGCCCATGGCTTATGCTAAGGCAGACTGGCTTCAAAAATGTGTTGCTTTTTACAGGAAACTATTCACAACTTGACATTACCAACTCCGATTCACTTACAAGGCTGCTGCCTCAGTTAAGTGAAACACCGCTTATTGATACGGCGGCTTTGAAAGCTATTTCTGCACCGGTAGCTGCAGGAAAGGAAATTACACAACCTGCTAAAACAGAGAAAAAGGTGGTTGCTCCTGTAAAAAAGACAGGATCTTCAGGTGGTGGCTGCTGATAATTGAATTGAAAAGCATAAAAAAGTCTACCCGAAGGTGGTCTTTTTTTTTTGAGAAAACGCTGTTAAAACTATCTTATCAAACTCACAAATCCTCGTTGGGTTACAATTACTGAGCTATTGATTTCAGCCTCCCTGTATTGTAAAACGTAACTATAGCTGCCTGCCTGGCATGGTTTGCCATTATATGTTCCATCCCAACCTTCAGAAGGATCAGTGCTTTTAAAGATAAGCTGTCCCCACCTGTTATATATCAGGAGCTGATAAGGCTCAAGCGTATTACGCTGGGTTACCGGCCTGAAGATATCATTCTTCTGATCATCATTTGGCGAAAATGCATTAGGCACCCACAATCCCGGCATATAATAATATTGCTTTGTGGTCGTATCCTTACATCCGGCTGAATTACTTGCCACAAGTTGGATGGTATAGTCTCCTTCGAGGTCGTATTTAACTACAGGCTCAGGAAGAGCAGAAGACAAGGTATTGCCAAAGTCCCAAGAATAAGCAATGGCCCCGGTGGTCTGATTATCAAAATGAAGTTCTCCGTTATTAAAATCCGGGTTTTGTATTATTTCGAAGGCACTCTCCGGCTTGGCTTTTATTGCGATCACCCGGCTTACAGTATCAGTACATCCGAGCAAGTCGGAGGTTACATGACTGACGTTATAATTTAATGCTGAATCAAAAACAATTATTGAAGAACTACCATGGGAAATACGTTCGTTTCCCTGACCAGAATTTACAATCCAGGTATATTCTTTCAGATTTGCATCAGCAGGAATACTCTGGTCAGTAAATGCAATTCCAACACCCTGGCATGGAAAGTCGTTTGTAAATGCCACTTTGGGGAGATTATGAACGGTTACAAGTTTATTCACGGGCTCGCCATCGCCACATACCGGGTTCCGGCCAAAAACAGAAACCAAATACTCGCCGGCAGTTATGGATTTATTAAGTTTATAAGCAAAAGTGGTATCGGGTGAATTTGTAATTGAATCGTCAGAAAAGCCTGGACCAGATAAACGCCAGATGTATTTTTCTGCAAAAAGCATTGATTTTGTGTTGAAATTAATCACTTGCCCTCTACAAACATTAAGAGGTCCGGATATGAGACCTGAAGAAGGTCTGATTCTGAGCTTAATTGTCGTTTCCAATATATCATCAGTAGTTAAATACCACCACGAATTAATCATATTGGTATCCCCCAGATTCTGAACTCTTGTCCAATCGTGACAACCTGAAACAGGCTCAACACCGCTATACAAGCAGCCGACAGTTGAATTATTGGTAGGAGAGTAAACGGCCGGCAATCTTGTATCGTCCCAGTAAAGTTTAAGCTTCGAGGATCCGGTAGCCGGTAAGGGCCTTTGAATATCTACTTTAAAGCCTTTTGGATTATCCTCAACATCATATAGCGGAAGATTTGAAAGACCGTTCAGGAATCGGATCTTTGCATTAACCACAGTCTCGTTGGGAAGCGGTTTTCCATTCCCGTCTTTCCCATCCCACGCAGGAAGTAACACATTATGTCCGGCTACTACGGTATACCCAAGTTGTACATCTTCTGATCCAATTGAACCTGGGTTAGGTGGATCAATATCAAGCAGCACATCAATATTTCCACCTTTGCTCACATACGATTCAAAAGTGACAACCGTATCACATACATTTGGAATTACATTGAAACTGATCATTTTCCCTATATGACCTGAGGGGAAAACCGTAAGATCAGGATCGTTCAGAAAAATCTTATACTCTGGTTTTACCGTTGCATTTCCACGCAACGAGCGGCGGCGATCACTCCAGTCTCCGCTGGTTGAGCATCCCCATTCATTGCTGTAAATTGACCATACACCACCTGCCAGTCCATTGCAATCGAAACGTGTAACAACACTGTCATTAGTATAAATATAAAATAAGGAGTATGATGCAAATGTTTTTGCTTCTACAGCGCGTGTTGCCAATTGCCAGGCTTTGCTCCACAATCGTCCGGGAATAGGATTGTTTCCATTTGCAACTGTAGCATCAAAATACCTGAGTACCCTCATCTCATTTTGAGTTGGGGTACCTGGCGAAGGATCTGGTATTTCGAACTCAATTATATAATCGCCATTCACAGTGGGATTAACTGCCAATGGGTCATAGCCCTGAGGATTGGAATTGTTAATATTCGGACCTGCATCAACTTGATTCCGGGTACTGATATACCCTGGGCTTCCTTGAGTGCGGGGTAACTGCCGGAGTGAATACCCTGCAACAACAGCACCTTTAGGATCTTTTACCTGGAATTTTACATCAGCATAAATAATTGCATCATCAGCATAATTAATAAATTCGCCGAAACCCAGGTAGATTTTCTCTCTTGTAAAATCATTGACACGGATATTCAGCCTGAAATCCTCCTTACAATTAACCAGTGCAAACGGGATCCGGTATTCAGCAGAATTTTGCGAAAGCACCAGCTTGCAAACGGAGTTTGAAGGAGCACCTGCAGGCTCAAGCTGTTTTGTGCCTTCTGCAAATGAAATTCCATAAAAGCCAAATAACACAATACTCAAACACAACAACAAGTATAGATACCTGCTGTGTGGCCGGGTGTAAGAATATACAGTGAGTATTAGCAAACGAATCATACTTTGTTAAGACTAACTTCTTCCGGTGAACAATTATTTATCTTTAAATAATTTGGTTTAATGCTGTAATATACGATGAATAGTCATTGAACAATTCCGGAAAGAATCTTCAAATTTACGACAAAAAAAAGAAACAATATGGATGAAGAATGATGCAAGCATGTAACTGATACGCTTAAAAATTACATTTTATCACAGTTTTTAGCTAACGCTTCGCTTTGAGTTAGTTTAAATTCATCAACTTCCTTCACTTCTCCTGCCTTCAAGTCACTTAAAAGTATTTTCCCGATCCGCACTCTCACTAGTCTTAAGGTGGGAAAGCCAGCAGCAGCGGTCATTTTCCGCACCTGGCGATATTTGCCTTCGGTAAGTGTAATTGAAACCCAACTGGTTGGTCCATGACGGTCGTCACGGATCTTGCGGGTTCGGGGAGCAAAACCAGGATCGTTTTCGAGATGGAAAACATGGCATGGCATGGTGCGATATTTTACATCGCGAATCCCAATTTCAACTCCTTCTTTAAGCTGTTCTATTGCTTCATCAGTTATAAGTCCATCCAACTGAGCATAATATTCCTTTTCAATATGCCGGCTTCGTATATATTCGCTCACCTGTCCATCAGTTGTAAGCAGCAACAATCCTTCGCTTTGCTCATCAAGTCGGCCAATTGCCATAGTACCTTCTGGGAAATCGAACAAACTGCCGACAAGTTTCTTTTTAGGAAGTTCACATACAAACTGGCAGAGGTAGCCGTAAGGCTTATGATGAATAAAATGGCGGTGTTCGGGCATGAATAGTTCGTTTCAGTGTTTCAATAATTCAAATTCTTACTCCAATTGTTCAAGGTTCAAAGAGTTGCAGGTTGTAAAAGCATATAACTACCTAAAGTCTAATGGGCCAAAGTCCAGTCCCTGGAAGCATATTGGAAGTCATTTGTGTACCCATTATGAGCTGTAAATATAGATTTAACTCCCGGAATACGGACTATTTTCACGATGGATTGAGTTGCTGTTTCTGTATCCATATTAAAAAAAGTGTAGAACGGTTCTATCTTCCCGTTATTTAGCCGGAGTGCATCGCCCGTGAACAGAAGTGAATCATTAACAAGATAACACATAGATCCAGGAGTATGACCCGGTGTTAAAAAGCCTTGTATTTTAATTCCATTAATATCCATGACTTGTTGATCTTCAATTAATTTATACTTTTCAGAGTCGATTTTGTTACCAAAAACAAGGAACCTTGACTTCTTTCCATTGAGTAGTTGTTCTTCCTGCTTCGAAATATAAATATCTGCATTTTTATACAAACCTATACCAGCAACATGGTCGCCATCAGTATGTGTAAGAAGGATAGCATCTATTTTACCCGGTTCAATACTAAGCCTTATCATCTCCCGTTGAATGTCTTTTATATCATTCCCGGCATCCAAGGCAATATAGTGTTCTCCATTTTTTACAAGGTACAAATTTACAAATGCATCTTTTATCGAAAATACATTCCGGGTTATTTCACCGGTTTCAACTGCTGTCATTCCTTTCATAACTGACCGTGCCTTTAAAAAGTAACCAATGAAAAGAAATACCAATATTAGAATGAAAATGCCAAGCGCCGAAAGAATTCTCTTATACGTCTTTTTCATAATTCTGATTATTTACTGTAAAATGGATTTATTCGCCAATTAAGTTGTTGCCAGGGTTAAGACAAGTTACTATTGTACGTTTCCCGTCATTACTATTTAATAACTGCTTCGAACCTGGCCAATGGAGCCATTCTTGCTTTGTTTAAGGTCATTAAATTGCCATTGATGCTATAATTATCTACCGTACCGAGCATTTTGTTGAACTCGCTTTCAGTTGCCAGATCCGGGCATGCCATCATGGTGGAGGCCATTCCTGAGAAAGTGATGCGGTTTCCTTCTTTCAGCTTATACAAGCCCATAATTGTATTACAGCCGGAGAAACCCTGCACCCGGCTGCCTTCTTTTTTCAATATAATAAAGATTTCTTTCTTCATCTTTTCACTTATCACAGCTGGCTTGCCCATCAATTCAGTGAGTTTCCAGTAGGTTTCCTGTAACCCGATTGTAGCCCCTGGGATTGGCTGTATTGGCAGAGCCGGGACTTTCTGTGTGGATTTGCAACCAGCAAAAATGATTGCAAAAGAAAGAAATGCAAAAATAATTTTTCTCATGATGAACTGTTATAAGATTTGACAATGATTTTAATTAAACACTGTTGCCTTCATTGTATGCGTTTATCAGTCAGTCCCAAACAATAGCCGGTTGAATGAGTTTATTTCCCAAAAGAAAATAAATTCTAAAAACATTTTTATTCCCGGAATGCCTTGCCAGAATCCCTTCACTTTTGCATGCAAAAAAGTATTATTCTTCAAAAACCTTTCCATGCTTACCCATGCAGGTTGTAGTCAGAAAATAAGAATTATTCATATTCAATGTTATCTTGGTTTCGATGCCATAACAACCTTAGCTTGGTAATATTCCACAACATTAGTCGACAATAATTAATGAATTGGAACTGTTTTGCCTGTGGATCATCATGGAGTCGTTTGCGGTTATTGATGCTGTGGAAACCTGATGGTTTTTAGACTAGTCTTTACAACTCAACAGAATTAACATCAAAAGAACTATTCCAAAGGTCAAAAATATTCCTTTCATATTCATTTGACTTTTAGGTGATCATGTTTTACCAATACTGTCTAAAGTATTTGCCATTTGTTCTTTTCGTATAACCTCCAACAATCTCATTTTCTAAAAAGCACTATCAAATTTAAGAAAGAAATAACAAGAAAGTCCTAAAACAAAACAATTGTTTCGTATGGAAAATTTTTTTCTCATATACAATTGTTTTTGAAGACATTATGTTGTATATTTGTATACTTGACTAACTCTCATTAATGCCAGGGATATCCTCAAAGCTTCTGAAAACCCTTCGGCAAACACAACACCAATAATGAGTACTTGCATTTCCGGGCATTAATACAGCGCTAGCTGACCAACAAGGTACTCATTTTTTGTTTTTTCACCTATTTACTTGCTCATTTTCCTTTTATTAAAGGATAAGTTGATCGCTTAGATGCAACGTCATTTGAAGTAATTTGCTTTGAACAGTACAACTTTAAATGGATGGAATTAATTCTTAACCTGCCAGTTTCACAAGTATAATCTTAGTTCGAAAGCATTGCAGGTTATCTTCGGCTTGGGGAAAAGTAAGATTTCAGAAACCCAATCTGTCTTCCAGGAAGCAAAAAATCTTACCCTTCTTCAATGCCATACGAATAATACGAATTACTGCAGCGCAGCAGGTTATTCAACCCAATATCAGGCCCTGCCACAAAAAAAATGTGGATGTGGTCACCTCCATCGAGGAAGACACTGTTAAGAGAAACCATATCGGCCAGGAACCTTTTGTTATGCTTTAAGTCGATTGATTTCACGAAAAGGAGTAACGCATTACACCATACAGATTTGTAGATGTTAAGCGTAGATCAGATTCCCGGGTAACCGGAAGTTGTAGCCAACAGGTTGACTCTTCATAGGGGATATCAACCGGTAATATAAACAAAATACTATAAACTGATTACTGTTTAAAAATAAAGTAGATATGAAAGAGAATAAAATACTTATAGTAGAGCACCTGAAATCCAATACATTGATTGCTAAGCAGGAAATTGGAAAGATACTTGAAAAGGTTGAATTCAGCATTGTTAAAACAAAGCAGGACTTCGAAGATCAGCTTCAGAAATTTGCTCCTGATTTAATAATAACGGAAAACAAGCTACCTTCTTTCGATGGATTAACAGTGTTGCAACTTACCAGGGAAAAATCACCCCAAACACCGGTAATTTTTCTCACTGACACACTTGATTGCCTAACAGCAGTTAAATGCATGAAGGCGGGGGCAACCGATTACATCAGTAAAGAGCATATTCAAATGCTGGGCACTGCCGTAACGACTGCAATAAAAAAGAGGAAAACTGAGAAAGAAAAAAGTAAAACTACAGACTCTTCGTTGTCGGGTTCAGAGGTTTATCATAACATGTTCGCATACAATCCACAACCTATGTTTGTATTCGATGTAAAAACTCTTTCAATCCTTGAAGCAAACAATGCCGCCCTGGATCAATATGGGTACCTCAGGGATGAATTTTTATCGATGAACCTGAGAGACATCAGCCCGGTTGAAGATATGATGGCAGAAGCTAAAACCATTGAAACCCTTCCCCAATACCATGCCTCTGGAAATTGGTGGCATCTGAAAAAAACCGGAGAAGTAATGCATGTTGAAATCACTTCACACCTTATTGAGTACAAAAATCATAAGGCCTGTCATATGCAGGTATCCGATGTAACGAAACGCAAAAAGATATGGGAAACTCTTGCAGCAAGTGAAGAAAAATACCGTTCACTTTTCGAAAATGTACAGGATGTATTTTTCCAGACTGACCTGGAAGGCATTCTTTTTGAAATCAGTCCTTCAGTCGATCAATACCTGGGGTACAGCAGGGACGAACTTATTGGAAATCCAATAGCTAACCTATATTATGATTTAAACGAAAGGGAATTGCTGGTTAAAACATTATTGGAAAAAGGTAAGGTATGGGATTTCGTAGTCAGGTTCAGAACAAGAAATGACGATATCATTTATGCTTCGATGAACGCGCGACTAATATATAATGCAAAAGGACAGCCTGACATGATTGAAGGATCATTAAGGGATATAACTGAACGAATTAATGCAGAGGAAATGTTGCGCAAAAGCGAAGAAAAATTCCATACCCTCTTCGAAAACCATTCGGTTGTTAAACTTATTTTTGATCCGGAAACCCAACAAATAGTAGATGCTAACTATTCTGCAGCCAGGTTTTATGGTTTCAGCAAAGAGGCGCTGAAACAAATGAAAATAGCTGAAATAAACACAGCCAAACCGGAAGACGTTATAGCTCACTTAAAGAAAATCAGGTCTGTGGGATTTCTGCAATACGAAACACAGCATTGCTGTAACGATGGTTCACTGAAAGATGTTGAGGTTTTTGCAAGCAAAGTGGTAATTTCAGGCAAGGACTATATTTATACTATTGTTACCGACATTTCTACACGAAAACAGGCAGAGGAGCAGAGCAGGCTATTAAGCAAATCGATCGAGCAAAGTCCGGTGGGGATTATGGTTACAGATCAGCACGGGAGAATAGAATATGTGAATCCCAGATTTACAAAAATTACTGGCCATAGTTTGCAGGAAATAAAGGAAAAGAAACAATGGTTCCTATATTCAGGCAAATATTCCGATATTACTTATTCTGAAATGTGGGAAACGGTTCTGTCGGGTAGAGACTGGACCGGTGAACTGCCTGTGAAAAGGAAAAACGGGGAACATTACTGGGAAAATGTTAGCATTTCGCCTGTGAAGAACGAAAAGAGGCAGATTACACATGTTGTAACTATTTGTGAAGATATTACAACAAAACACAAACAGTGGGAAGAGCTTTCGGAGGCTAAAATTAAGGCAGAGGCCGCTGACAAGTTGAAGGCTTCGCTCATCAACAATATATCCAACGAAGTACGTACTCCATTAAATGGTATTATAGGATTTGCTGATATGCTTGTTAATACGGAGATATCGAAAGAAAATAAACAGAGTTATATCGATATCATCAAGAAAAGCAGTACTCGGTTACTCAATACTGTTACAAGCTATATTGATATCTCAATGATTTTATCCGGGAAAACCAGGACTTACACGAAGCAATTTCATCTGAATAGCTTGCTGGAAGATATCAGGAAAGAGTTTAAAGGTAACTGTAAAACCAAGGATATTGAGCTAACAACTCAAAAGCCTGAAACACATACTGATATATTAATGAATACAGATCCAGATATCCTGCATAAAGTCATGACACATTTGCTGTGCAATGCAGTAAAATTCACCGAAAAAGGCAAGATAGATTTTGGATTCAGGAATAGGAATAATATGCCTGAGTTTTTTGTAACTGACACCGGAATTGGTATTGAAAACAAAAAAATCAATTCATTATTCGAATACAATACTCATTCTGATACTTCTACAACACGAAGTTACGAAACGATTGGACTTGGATTGCCAATTGCAAGAGGTTTAGTTGAACTACTGGGAGGCCAAATATTTATTGAAACAGGGAAAGCCAAGGGCTCAACAGTTTACTTTACATTGCCAGCCGAAGTAATTGTAACATCATTATCAAAGGAGAAGGAGAAAAAAGATGAAGTAAAATCGAAACATCCTCAGTTGCCCAGGAATTCGGTGATTCTGGTGGCCGAAGATGACGATTACAATTACAAATTCATCGAAACAGTCCTCAGCAGAGCCGATTTTAAAGTGATAAGGGCCGAAAACGGAGTGGAAGCTGTAAACATCTGTTATAACAACGCAGATATCAGCCTCGTGCTGATGGATTTAAAAATGCCTGTAATGGGAGGCATTGAAGCAACACGGCAAATCAAAAATTTCCTTCCCGATTTACCGGTTATTGCTCTTACTGCTTTTGTTTCGTCGGAAGATGAACAGGAGGCTTTTTTGAGCGGCTGCGAGGAATACATAAAAAAGCCAGTCGATCGTATACATTTGCTGGCTTCGGTAGGTGACTTACTGGAGAATAAAGTCAACTGATCCTTCATGATTTCAAAGAGGCGGCTGAATTAAGCACCTTTTTTATGGCACATGAATAAGAAGGCTGCAAAATCAAAAGGCGTTCATTTTTCCTCCAATCATGAGGAAGAATGAACGCCTTTATTTTGTTTCCTGTTGGATTAAAACAGGAAATCAGTTTTTATAAGCTATCGGATAAAGCTTTACCTGGTTTAAACTTTGCAACTTTTTTTGCGGCTATCTGTAAAGCTGCTCCTGTTTTAGGATTACGACCTGTTCTGGCTTCTCTTGTTGTAACTGAAAATGATCCAAAACCTACGATTTCAACACGGTTTCCTGAAGCAAGAGCTCCGGCTACAGTTTCGTGATAACAATCAATTGCTTTTTTTGCCTGAGCTTTTGTCAGGTCGGCACCTGCTGCCAATGCATCAATTAATTCAGATTTGTTCATAATTTGTTTTTTTTAAATGGTTGTTAATTGATTTAGTTTAATAATAATGGAATTCCAAATGCTTGATTTATACTAACAATTATGATGATAAGTTGTTTTAAAATTATTGGTTTCTGATGTATCTTATCCTGAAAGATTCTCGTTTACTCTGTATAAATCACATCTAAAACATTGCTAATGTAGTAAACATTACCATATTGAGCACTCCAAGAACGCTTTTTAGAGAAAATTTATTTCACTTTTCTGTCAACTTTCCGTTGAGCATACATCCTGATTCTTACCCCACTCGGAGTCAATATACATATAATGCTGATTTTCTTTACTTTAGCACACAAACTACAAAATCAAATAGTAAAGGTCTTTTAAACAGAACCTGGACAGGATTTGCTGTAAAAGCAGTATTTAAAGCAGCCGGATTCAGGAATGCAGGCAAATTACATCCCTTGCAATATCTCTACTAACAGAAAATCGGATTATTCCTGTTTCGATGCTGTGAGAAGGAAAATCGGGAATTCACTTATTTTCCCTTCATCATCCGCTCTCTCTATACTATAACATTTCTGATGCTTAATATTGTAATACCCGGCTGACTTTAATATTCCAGCAAAATTTTCAACATCGAAACCGAGATGCCCGGTAAATCCTTCGCCGTGAAAAGAGCCATCTTCTGAATACAAATCGACAATGGCAAGGTATCCGCCAGGATTCAGCAAGGAGTGGAATTTTGAAACCATTCCTTCAATATCATTTACATGATGCATGACCATCTGGTTATAAATAATATCAAACTTGCCCGGATAATCTTCCTTTTCGAGATCAAAGAACAAAGGTTTCATGTTTTGGATATTGCTGTCCGAAATTTTTTCTTCTGTTACCTTTGTCATTTCACGCGAGCTATCCATCAGGGTAATTTCCGCAAACTTATCCTTCAAAGCAAAACTAAGTAGTGCTGTTCCAGAACCATATTCGAGGGCTTTCATTCCTTCGTGAATCGGTACCATTTGCAGTATTGCTTTGGCAACTGCATCTGCTCTTTCGAAATAGCGTTGATTTTTATCCCAATCACGGGCTTTTGCATCAAATTCACTCATGGCTTAGTTATAGATTAATGGGGAAGTAGCTAATAGTTCTTATAATTCGATTTCTTATTTAGTGATTGCATTGGTGACCACCACCTTCTCCTGCCTGTGCAGCATGATGATGGCAACTTTCTCCGCTGTCGGTAATTGTGCCTGCGATATAGCTTTTCACCACTTCGGCAGCATCGCCTTCGCAGCCTCTTATTACATCAATGCCGGCATTATTCAAAACGTTTATTGCGCCGCCACCTATACCGCCTGCAAGCATCACGGTTACTCCATCAGCTGCCAGCACACCGGCAATATTCGATTTGCACCCGCATCCCTGGACGGAAGGAATGGTTTGAATTTCAGTTATTTTGCCTTCCGCT
>Ga0268283_1000918_pt1 | contig 15983 bp, 11 predicted proteins | sample saktaG_13_FD_190140 | JGI IMG/M metagenome (GOLD analysis project Ga0268283, IMG submission 190140) | Saline water microbial communities from Sakinaw Lake, British Columbia, Canada - sak_2013_06_06_36m | ecosystem: Environmental > Aquatic > Non-marine Saline and Alkaline > Saline ... | reverse complement strand
AATCGTATGTAATATATTGATAATTAGCATATTATAAAATATTACCTGACTGTTGCTAAATATAAAATATGAATGGTTGTTGCAAACGGTCGAGTGTAGCAGTAGTAAGGGATTGCGCGCTACTTTCCTGTCCACCTACCCCGCTAAGCGGAATTTGTGATTCCGCTTTGACTACCAGACAATTTGCAATTGTCTTGTAGTCAATTTCTGCCATTTCTTCATTGCATTTTTTGTTGTGCAGAATTGCAAATTCTGCAAGGGTCAGAGCGGCATTACAAATGCCGCTCAGCAAGGGGTAGATTTTTCAAATCCTGCATTCCAACAATTGCCATTACCTCAACCATATTATCATTTATTCTGTAATATATAGTGTCAGAGCCAAAAGGACATCTTCTATAGTCTTCTTTTATATAATCCACTGATTCAAATGAAAATGGCCTTTGAGCAATAATTTCAAAACAATCAAAGAATGCATAAAAGTATTTGTCTGCCTGAATAATTCCAAACTTTTCGACTCCATAATGATGAATGCGAATCAAGTCCTCCCTGGCTGCATTACTTAGTCTATATTCAGCCATTAAGTAAAGACTTCGACTGTTTTAAAATTTGTTCTTTGGTGTCACCGGTAAATCCACTTCTTTCGGATTTTTCCAGTTTTGCTCTAATCCAGTCAATGTGAGCATGCTGTTTTCGAGCCTGTCTGATCAAATCGTTGACAAGTTCACTTTTACTGGAATATTCCTCGTTGTTTATTTGAGCTTTTAACCATTCATCATTTGGTTTCGAGAAAGATATACTTTGTCTTGGCATAGTTTTTTATTTTTGATGTAAAATTACACCATATTAGAATCATTTGCAACTTTTTTAGTATTATTGCTAGCGGCTGACGCTTTGACAAGTGCGGGATTAAATTGTTGCTCAACTGTCTGCCAGTACAAATGTATTTAAAGATTTCAGATGTTTCAGCAAATACGCAAACCCGCATTTGCTATAGCGTTTGTTTACCAGCTGGAGTTCTCGTTCTTAAAAGTGTCACAAATTGATATGCCTCAAGGCTATTCGTTACAGTGGTCAAAAGATGTCCCATAACGGCTAATTCCATTTAATATCAGCTGGTTGCTTTATGCATCTTAAAAGTCCTTTCAATACAATAAGACAAACAAAAATCATCGCAAGAGCAAGAGAAATGAGAAGATATGAAATTAATCCTTCAACAACTGAAGTTCCTTCTTTTCCACCTGCAATTGGCATCATTTTCCCATCTCCGGTTATGGCTGCAATCGATACCGCCACATAGTTTGCGAACGAACCATAAAGTGTCAACCAAAATGCGGTAGTTAACCATTTATCGTTTAATACAAGTTTGTTCCAAATTAGTCCCAGAATAACTAAAAGCATACCGTTCATAATGCCTTCGAGATGGGCAGAAAGTCCCATTCTTGGATTTTTCATCATTGGAATAAATAAACCAATGAGTAATCCAAATAAAACCAAAAGTACTCCGAGAAAAAGAAGCCTGTCTGATTGCCATTTTTTGTGTCTGGCATCTTCCATATTAAAATTGCTTTAGTCAGTTTAGTCAGTTTGTAAAGGTAAAATTTATTTTTAGCTTTTTTATTTGCACGCTTGCTGGTAACGAGCGTGTAAACGCTATAGTGGCGTTTATTTCCGACTTGGCTGTGGTGCATTTTCTTTCACAGCCCTTTCATGTAGTAAATATAGAACTATTTTAAATACACAAACATATCTCCAAAAAATCCACTTATCCAACAGGCTTTTTATCAGATCGGATAAGTCCGCCGTATGTTCAATACAAAACACTTCCTCAACCCCCTTCATACCCAAACGCTAAAATATCCCCGCCACCTCACTGTGCCAGGGACATTTCAACTTTTAACTTTTAACTATTGTCTATTACTGTACTAATGTCATTTCATCCACCAATCTCCTTGCACCAGCAAACTTATCGATAATAAAAAGGCAATACCTGATATCGAGAGATATGTTCCGGCATTGATCAGGGTCGTACATGAGGTCGCTCATTGTTCCTTCCCACACACGGTCGAAATTGATACCTACAAGTTGCCCGTCGGCATTGAGCACAGGGCTGCCTGAATTGCCACCAGTGGTGTGATTAGTTGCAATAAAAGCTACATGCATAGTTCCATCCTTATCTGCATAGCTTCCATAATCACGATCAGCGTAAAGTTGCTTAAGTTTAGGTTCAACAATATAATCATACACATCAGGATTCTCTTTTTGTATAATACCTTCGAGTGTTGTGAAGTAATTGTACGCAACGCCATCAGAAGGAGAATAGCCTGCGACTTTCCCGTAGCTTATGCGCAATGTTGAATTGGCATCCGGGTAAAACTGCCGCTCCGGGTAAAACCCCCTGAGTCCTTGCATATAGATGCGTTGCAGACTGTCGAGGTGGGTTCCGATGATATTGACTCCGGGTTGCAGCTTGCCATAATAAAAGTTAAAAATGCTTTGTGCTAGCTGGAAGGCAGGATCTTTTTCAATGGATTTGTAGTTCGATGGCTTGTAACAGGAGAGCAATGATTTTACTTTACCGGCAGAAGCAAATATTGATTTACTAAAAACATAGTGTGCATATTTACCAATATCGCCATTATATTTCTTTACGGCTGTTTTTAAGATTTCAGGTTGAAATGAAGGGTCAGATTCTTTCTGCCAGATGCTCATCAGCGAGATAAAAACTTTCTGGTCCACATCTGCATTGTAATTCTTAAAAAAGCCGGTAGCTGAGTTCTTTAACTTTTCTACAGCTTTTGCAATATCATCGGGTTTGCTGTCTTTTGTTTTACTCATTGTCAGCAATGCATCAAAGCTAAAGGCATAACGGACAATTTCAACGCCCAGTCCCCCTTCCGTCAGGTACTTTGAAGCAACTGACAGCGGGGTAAGTTTAGCATAATCTTCCCGAAAGGCTGCAATAAGTCCTCCATATTGTTGCTTTCGGGCTGGATCAGCATTTGCCCACGACGTGAATTGCTGTTCTTCCATCTCCTTTTTACTGATTGCGTCGAGCCGCTCTATGCCACGGCTTTCGCCAATCATCTTTTTCCAGTAGTTTGCCACACCGAAATACTTTGCAGAATATTGGATACGTATCAGTTTGTCGGCATCCATAGCGGCTTCTATGATCTCAAGGCGGTTCTGCCTGAGTTTAACGGCAACAGGGTTTTCGTCCTGAGTTATCATTTTCACGGCAAAGGAAGGCAGATATTCCTGCGTAGTTCCGGGGTAACCGAAAACAAACGTGAAATCATCTTTATTCACTCCTCTGAGTGAAATATGCAGAAACGACTTTGGTTTGTAAGGTACATTATCAGCGGAATAGTCAGCAGGTTCGTTGTCCTTATTTACATATATCCTGAAAACTGAGAAATCGCCGGTATGTCGTGGCCACATCCAGTTGTCGGTATCGCCGCCAAATTTGCCGATGTTTGAAGGTGGAGCACCCACAAGGCGGATGTCAGTAAATGTCTCTGTTATAAACAGATAAAACTCATTCCCGTAATAGAAGGGTTTAACCTTTGCTTTGTAATGTGTTCCCGCTATTGCTTTGTTTTCAATGGCTTGAATATTAACTTTTGTGATTGAATCGCGGAGAGTTTCGCGCATTGTGGCAGTGACGCCACTAAGTACCTGGCTGGTAACATCAGCCATACTTATCAGTAATGTAACTGAAAGGCCGGGATTTGGGAGTTCTTCGGCAAGGTTATTCGCCCAGAATCCTTTGGTGAGATAATCCAGCTGAAGTGTACTGTGTTTTTGAATGTTACTATATCCGCAATGATGATTTGTCAGCAGTAATCCCTGGCCCGAAACAATTTCACCTGTACATCCTCCGCCAAATAATAATACCGCATCCTTGAGGCTGGAATGGTTTATGCTGTAAATATCTTCAGCAGATACACGCATTCCCAAATTTTTCATGTCCATCTCATTCAGTTGCTCCAGGAGTATTGGCAACCATATCCCTTCTTTTGCCGATGCTCTGAAAATGGTAAGAATTGCAAAAAGCGTAAAAAGGAATTTTCTCATCATGGAAGATGTTATTTGATTTTGAGCAATGTTTGATTGTTGTTCCTGGTTTTCCCTTTTCCCTCGTCCCTTGCCACTTGTCACTCGTCCCTTTTCCCTATTCACTTATTACCCTATTTCACAGCAATAGTTTCGATTTCAATTAATGCGCCCAATGGTAATCTCACAACTCCATATGCAGCCCTTGCAGGACTGTTTGTTATGTAATAACTTCCATATACTTCATTCATAGCAGCAAAATTATCCATGTCTGAAAGCAGGCACACCGACTTAACTACATCTTCAAAGTTATAACCAGCAGTGTGTAATATTGCACCAATATTTTTCATCACCTGTTCGGTCTGTTCTTTGATACCTCCTTCAACAATTTTACTGGTTGCCGGGTCAATGGGAACCTGTCCGGAGATGTAGAGTGTGCCATTTGCTTCTACTGCCTGGCTGTATGGACCAATGGCTTTTGGGGCGAGGTCGGTATAAATGATCTTTTTCATATGACTTTTATTGCTGTATGACTAGGTTATACTTCGGCTACCTGAGTTTACTTTCATTGAGCCCTGTGGGGTTGCGAAATACTTCGGCTGCGCTCAGTATAAAATTGCAAACCCAACTGCTCAGTATAATTTTGTCAAAAATACGAAACTTACATGTGCAAAGCCGGATTTCAAATGAGTATAGAAATATATTCAGATAGTATAATAATTCATTAAAATCTTGTATGTTTACGCATTCTTCTTATCGTAGGAAAGGTAAAGAGCAAAGTCTGTTTAGCAATTTGGTTGTTAAGTTGTTAAGCTTGCCAAGGTGATTTAGGATAAGTTGAATCGAAAATCAAGGATTACCCGGCATGTGAAAATTCGTTTTTGATTGAATAGGCAAATATGCTGAGATTATTGATTTTATTGGGTTACCTTGGCTTTTCAGGTAGTCTGGTTTCAAGGGAAATTCCTTAGAAAATTACTTTGCTCCAGTATTGACAATTAACATGTATTATGCGAAGAATTCTTTACGCTTTTCTATTGATTGCTGTGGGTTGCATCTGTTTTGCCTTTCCCGGTATCAATTCAAAAATTGATGACAGCCTTAGGCAACGACTTTACAATGCTGTTGACGATACATCTAAGGTAAACGTTTTTGTTGCAATAGCCAGAGATTTTCTTTCTGTGAATAACGATTCGGCGTTTTATTATGCCAGCAAAAGCAGGGAACTTGCGGCTAAGATTGGCTACCTACAAGGTATTTCTGCTTCAGCAAATACCCTGGGTTTAATCTTTTTCGATCTTGGCAACAATAGCAAAGCTATGGAGTATTTCCTCCTTGCATTGCGGATAAGTGAACAAATTGGCAATAAACCTGGAATGGCTAAAGGTTATAATAATGTTGGCCTTATACTGAGCAAACAGAATATGCTCGATAAAGCACTTGATTATTACGTTAGGTCTTTAAAAACAGAAGAAGAGTTAGGTAATCAAAAAGGTATTGCCCAGAGTTGCAATAATATTGGCTTGTTATTTGGTGAAAAAGGTGAGTTTCCACAGGCACTTAAATATTCGATGCGTTCGCTAAAGATTTACGAACAGTTAAGTGATAAACCTGGCCTTGCCAAAATATATAATAATATCGGCATCATTTTCCGCGACAGGAAAGATTATGCAGGTGCCTTGGAATACTATTCTAAATCGCTTGACATTGAGGAAGAACTCGGAAATAATTATGGTATAGCCCAATCGGCTTATAATATTGCAGTCATCTACCAGATTACCGGTAATATTAATGAAAGTAATAACCTTGCTGACAGGGTGTTGTCGCTGATAACAATAGAAAAGGATCCCTACCTTGTGAGCAAAATTGATATTGTGAAATCGGAAAACAGCGAAAAAACAGGTGATTATAAGACGGCTCTAAAGTATTTGCAACTTTCCAGAACAATTGACGACAGCTTAAGCAGTGCCGGATTGGATCAGAAGATTCGTGATCTTGAATCAGGATATGAAATAGAAAAAAAACAAGCTCAGATAGATCTTCTCAAAAAAGATAAAATCATACAGCAAAAACTTCTTGGATGGCGAAACCTCGAACGTAATATTATGATTGGGGTATTTCTGCTGACAGCCATTTTTGCATTCATTATGTTTCGTTATGGGAGGCGCAATAAAAGGATCAATGCATTGCTTGCCTACAGCAACCTTGAAATTAGCTGGCAAAAGGAAGAACTAACATCGAGGAATGATCAAATAATCAAGCAACGTGATGAGCTGGGGGTGGCAAATAATGCAAAGGATAAATTTTTCTCCATCATTGCTCACGATCTCAAAAGCCCTTTCACCGGAATGTTGGGCTTTTCAGAAATGCTATCAGAAGACTACGATTTGTTAACTGATGAGCAAAGACGTGAGTTTGCTGTAGATATTCATTCTTCTATCAAAATGGGTCTCAGCCTTGTAGAGAACCTTCTCGCCTGGGCAAGCATTCAGACAGGGAAGATGGAATACAAACCCGTTAAAATCATACTTGGCCATGAAGTGGATAAGGTAATTGAACTGCTAAGAGGAATAGCTGTTACCAAAGATATATCAATGCAAAGTGACATTGATAAGGCATTAGAAGTAAATGCTGATGCTCACATGCTTCATTCTATCCTGCTTAACCTGGTTTCTAACGCATTGAAATTTACAAAACCTGATGGAGCCATTCGGGTTTCGGCATCTATTGCTCCCAGCCATCCCGAAATGATACAGGTATCAGTTATTGACTCGGGAGTGGGAATGAGCCAGCAGGAAATTTCCAAGCTATTTGCTTCTGATATACATTTCAGTAAAAAAGGAACTGCTAACGAAAATGGCACGGGTCTCGGCTTATTGCTGTGTAGGGAAATGGTTGAGAAACATGGAGGCTATATTAGCGTTAACAGCACTACAGGGGAGGGGAGTACGTTTTTGTTTACAATCCCCCGGCACACATAAAAGCGAAATACTTGTCCAAAGTAAATTATACTGCAAACGGGATAAATTAGCACATTATCAGGTCAAATTCCCTGCTTGCAGCAGGCAAGCAAGCCCCAAATTCAAAGCACATCCTTTCCAGAGCCTTTAAAACCAATGTTTTATTTTGTTTCCCCTTGAAATTTGGATTTGAAATATGGATCTTTTTTTGAAGAAAAATGTACGATTTTATCCCATTCCCGCTATCGTAGCCAACTGATGAACAATGAGCCGAAATAAAAGGCACAACTTTTAACTGAGTTGGGGTGATTGCAATACGACCGGCTGAGGAGTTCTGAGCATACACTTATTGAAAATAATAGCCGTTATGAGGCTCTTTGTGCTTTTGATAGGTTGTTGTACTTCGGCTAGGTTTTTAACAACCCCAATCGCTCAATATCAATGAATAAAGGTGGTTTCGCTTTCGCAGCCAGGATGGGCTTGCTTAAAATAAACCTGCAAAGCTCCAGTTTACTAATCCTAATTATCCCTGAAATCCTTCTTCTTCTTCAGTTTCAGATCCTGTAATAATTGTGATTTAACATTGATCTGGAAATTCCAGCTTTTCAGGTAACCTGTCGGAATCCAGTTGAACCTCATCTCCCAGCAATGCAGGTCGCGGTGCATGGACATAGAAGTATAGGACAACTTATGGTTTTCAAAATCGTATCCTGACCGCAAGCTAACTTTCCATTTTGGCGTTATACTTATATCACCGTTAAAACCAAGGGTCTGTACAGTTGCTTTCGACCTGGAAGCCAGCAGAGGCCCAAAACTACCAGTATATCGCAGGTTGTAATTAAAACTAATACTCCAGGGATTATTCCAGTCGATAAAACCGGCAGGACCATCCAGAACCTCTTGAACCTCTTCAGGGGTTCCCTTGGAAGTGTCAACAGTTTTTTTCTTTTTATTTTTTGATGTAAGGGTCCAGTTGAGGCCTAAATTCCAACTTGTGTTTTCGAGCCTTAGAAGGTAATGGTGCGCATCCCATTCAAAGCGGTTGATTGTTTTTCCTTCTGAATTAACTGTGTAAAGATTCCAGATACTTGAATATTGGATTTGGATATTTTTAAAGAGTGTGGTGTTCCCTGACATTGAAACAGGCGACCACTTGAGTGAATCTTTTACCAAATCGTAAGAAGTGCTGATATTGAAATTGTCGATGAGCTTTACCTTTTTTGTGCCGGTGATGGTATCCTTAAGCGAGCGCACTTTCATCTCGAGATTATTATTTAAAGCGAAATTGACAGCTCCCGATTTACCAGATGAAGGCGCACCATAAATTGAAGAGAACGCTCCATCGTTGAAAACGGAATATTTCCGGAAAGTTCCTTTCTGATCAATTTGAACTGTTTTGTAATATCCTAATTGTTCGCGGCCAAAATCCGGACGAAGGGAAAAGCCTATGTTTGGCCTCATCACATGCCGTAATGCTTTAACAGGGCCTCTCTTAAACTGAACCATTCCATATATTGTTGTGCTTACTGACGAACTAAAACTGTATTCGTGCGCTGTTCTAAATCCGTTAATAGTGTCGGTGAGAACATGTGGTGGAATTGGTACAGAGTCAAATATTGTATCGGCAATCCATGTTTTGTTAATAGATTGGGAATACCAGCGTTCAGTGAAGTTAACAGCATTGGTCATTGTAAAATACTTTAGCAATTTAATTGAACTGCTTACCGGGACAGAGTGTTTTATTCCGTTCTTGAATTTTTTAATAGCATCCGGCTTAAAAAGTAAAGTATCATAAGTACTAATCATATTTTGGGCATTCATATTATATGTGACGCTGATGTTTTCGTACCATTTAAGTTCTCCCAGAGAGGATTTGCGACGGAGGGGATAAAATCTGGCTACCGAAAACGATAATGAAGGTAATACAATGCTTATCGATCTGTCACTTGTATTCTGACTATGATTGGCTGAAATTGAAATAGGGTAACGCGGATCAAGATTCACGGTGTAATTAATACTTGAGCTGTATTGATTGGAAAGATGATCGTTCACCGTTGTGGGGTTGTAACGATTGAATTTACTGGAACCAGCATTAACATTAGCCGAAAAATTACTAATAGGATTGGCTTTCGGATCCTGATGGTGCGACCAGGTTACTCTGAAATCACGGCCTTTTACGTAGCCGGGGGTTTCCTTTTGCCCATCAATATTAATAGCATAGTTAAAATTGAAGGATCCGTTGTATTTATAACGTTTTTTGTAATTCAGGTTTGGCTTAAGAGCCCAGCTTCCGCGCGAATAGATATCACCGGTAAGCTTAAGATCCATGTAATCATTAATCCCCCAATAATACCCGCCATTTTCTAGATAAAAACCACGGGTTTGCGACTCTCCATAAGTTGGGATTAAAATTCCCGAACTTCGCCCTTTCTTATTCGGGAACATCCCGAAAGGAAGGCCAACAGGCAAAGGAACACCTTCAATAACCATATATGCCGGTCCGGTAACAATCTTTTTTCCTGGTATAACTTTGGCTTTGGAAAATTTAAGCTCGAAATGAGGATCATCAAGACTACAGGTAGTATATTTACCTTGCTTGACATCCATTTCTCCATTTGCCATTTTTTTCACGGTTGTGCCGTGCAGGTAACCCTCGTCTTCCTTGGTGATTACCTGGTTTATCAGACCTTTTTTTGTTTTGTAATTGTAGTGCAGTTCTTTCGACCGGTATGTTTGGTCCGCTTGTTTAAATATAGGAGGACCTATTTCCTTCCCCGTTGTATCTGTAACTCCTGTAGCGAATGCTATGCTCTTTTTAAAATCAATTTCCAGATATGCTGATTTAAGACTGATGTCCTGGTATGCTATTTCAGCATTTGTATAAAGATGAACAAGTTGCTTTTTTATTTCAAAGGAAATGGAGTCGCTGGATAAATAATCAACTTTAGCCTCAAGCGCTGATTTTCCGGCAGTTTTGGATTTGACACCTATTGTTGTATCTGTAGAAATCTTTAGCGTATCAGGCATTGAATTAATAATCGTATCCTGAGCCATGGAAGTTTGAATCCCGGAAAAAAGTGCAATTAAAAATAGCAGAGTTTTTAACGTTCTGCTTGTTCGTAACTTAGCGGGTAGAGCAAAAGGTAGGTTCAATTAAGTATTATATTTGTGGAATAAAGTCATTTTTTATTATCAAAAACCGCACCATTTGTCAATATCCCGTTGCTTTGGATAATCCGGCTAAACTTTGCCGAAATAAAATCGCAGATCAAACGGAAAGGCAGTCATGATGAAAAAAAGCCGGTCCGGAGTCTGTGGGCAATGTTTAATCAGACAAGGGCCAAAACTAATCAAAAAAAACGGATGTAGGTGAAACGGAGAGTGCTGCAATTTGGTATATTTTACCTGCTTCTTTTATATGTTCCTGTGTTGTATGGGCAAAAGATCAATACTGTTGTTATTGATGCAGGGCACGGAGGGCACGATACAGGTGCCTTGGGCAAGCATTCCCGGGAGAAAGATATTACCCTTTCAATTGCTCTTAAACTCGGTACCAATATTAAGGAAAACCTTAAGGATGTTAAGGTGATTTATACCCGCAGTTTGGATGAATTCATCGAATTGTTTCGCCGGGCCCGAATCGCTAATGAGAACCATGCCGATCTGTTCATTTCAATACATTGCAATGCAAATCCATCTCCAACGCCCTTTGGTACCGAATCTTATGTTATGGGGCTTCACCGCAGCAGTGCTAACCTGTCGGTTGCAAAAGCAGAAAATGCCGCTGTATTACTGGAGGACGACTACGTTTCAAATTATGATGGATTCGATCCCAAATCACCTGAAGGCAACATTTTTTTTAGTATGTTACAGAATGCATTTCTCGACAATAGTTTAGCTTTTGCTTCAGGAGTGGAAAAGCAGTTCAGTGATCGTCTTAATCTGGTTTCCCGGGGTGTTAAACAAGCTGGATTTTTAGTGTTATATAAGACGGCAATGCCGGGAGTGCTTATCGAAACTGGTTTTCTAAGTAACCAGCAAGATGAAAAATTCCTGCTTTCCGATGCAGGACAGGAACTAATAGCCTCTGCAATTTACAGGGCTTTCAGGGAATATAAACATCAGAAAGAGTTTGGTACTGCTGCTCCACCCGATACTTCCCTTATTGTGCGAAACAAACCCGATTCCTTAAAGTTAAAAGTAAACAACGAAGATACTTCAATGCCCCCTGCAAAGAAGGAGGAAACATTAGTTGCCCGTATTCATTATAAGGTTCAGTTTGCTACATCACCAGAGAATAAGGAATTGGATATGCAGCAGTTTCATGAATTAAATAATGTGAAGATGTACCGTCAGGAAGGGCTTTGCAAGTATACTTCAGGAGATTTCGCTACGCTCCAGGAAGCCTCTGTGCTTCGAAAAGGTATAATAGAGAAAGGGTATAAAGATGCTTTTGTGGTTGTATTCCTTGGCGACAAGCGTATCACACTAAAGGAAGCAGCACAACTTGCTGGAAAATAGTTGTACATTTGTTCTGTTAAAAATAGTCCAAATGAATATATCCCGCGAAGTCAAGATAGGCTTGGTCTTTATCACCGCTATCGTCCTGTTTCTATGGGGATTGAATTTCTTGAAAGGAAAGAAAATATTTACACGGCAACGCACTTTCTACGCGGTTTACTCGCAGGTTGGCGGACTGCTAAACGAGGCTCCTGTTTCTATAAACGGTCTGATAGTTGGGCAGGTTAGCTCTATCAATTTTGTTAACAAACAATCGGCCAGGGTAGTTGTGGAAATAACTGTTGATAACGCGATTAATATTCCAGGAAATTCAACTGCCAAGATTTTTAATGCAGACCTGCTCGGTAGTAAATCTGTAGAAATTGTACTGGGTAATAGTTCCTTAATAGCCGAAGATGGCGATACTCTGATGACAACTATTCAGATGAGCTTTTCGGATGAGGTTAACAACCAGATACAACCGATAAAGAAAAAAGCCGAAGATCTTATGCTTTCGCTGGATAGTGTGGTTACAGAATTACAACTGATATTTAACGCAGAAACCCGCGACAATCTTACTAAAAGCTTTGGGCATATCCGGGCTACACTTCAGAACCTGGAGGCAGTTTCCTATAATGTAGACACACTTGTTTATGGGCAGCGTGGACGCATGGAACGAATCTTATTCAACGTGGAGTCTATCTCCAAGAACCTGAAAGACAACAACGGAAACATTACAAAGGTCCTGCAAAATTTTGCCGGTATCAGCGATACACTTGCTAAAGCTGATATTTCGCGCACAATCAATCATCTCAATAATGCTCTGAGTGATATGGCAACTATTACTGACAAAATCAACAAAGGGGAAGGTTCTTTAGGTTTGCTGGTGAACGATAAGAAACTCTATAACAATCTGGAATCAACCACAAAGGAACTTGATGCGTTATTGTCAGATTTGAAATTAAACCCGGGGCGTTATGTCAGCTTTTCACTTTTCGGGAAGAAAGCTAAACGCAATGCCTATAATCCGCCCGAATCTGCCCCTTGAGTTTCCTTGGGTTTTATTTCTTCTTTTGTTTTTTCAGTTGACCAATTAAAAATCTGTTCTTTATTTAAAGGCCTCTGCGCTCCATGCCATTTAAAATCCTTGAGGAGAAGGTCGCGGGGGGCTATGTCTTTTTCGGGATATAGAGTGGCAGTAGGATTTTCCAGGTATGTGATCCCTTCAATCTTCCTGTCTTTTAAATAGATATGCATGTTCCCGGCAAGCGCTTTATTGATCCCTATCAGCGATTTATCTTCTTCCCTCACAAAATAAATAGTTTCAGCATTGGCATAAACATCTATCCGATACAGTTGATTATCCTTGAAGAATCCGGTCATATTCTTCCCTTTGATCTGGTTGAACAACACACCACTATCTTTTGAAATTATAAAAGCTGAGTTGTATAACATTAATTGTCTGATTTCTTTTTTGGAGGTAAGAATATGGATGGAATCCGAAGTGAGTTGGTTATCGTCCGACCATAGGATTGGTGTTTTGTAGAGAAGGATTGTGGAATCGCGGAAACGGTATAGCATTGAATCAGAAGCGCCCTGAAGGTCGTGGCGATAGAATTTAGCATGATAATAAGCGAACAGATCTTTGGTTTTTTGTTCTTTATCAAACGTGTTGTATAGCGTATCAGCATGCAAAAACAAGGAATCCTTCGAATCGATAATAGTTGCCATTGCTTTGCCAGTGATCATTGAATAACCTTTTGTTTTACTGTATTCGGAATATTCGCCATTTATTACCAGGTTATTTACTGTATCGGTAACCACTATGTTGCGGTATGCCCGCCCGAAATCAATTTTCTTATCATAGAATAGGCTATCGCCGGTCATTCGCTGATCTCCGTTTACTATCAAAGCATTTTTACTGAAACGCGAGATGTCTGTATTTGTATTGTACCATCCGTTTTCGCAATACATATAATTTTTCACATTCTTACCTCTTATAATACTAGGCCCGAAGAAATATGCAATATTGGTTACGGTATTATATTTCAAAGTATCCGAGTTTATTTTATTATTTGGATTCTTCAGCACAACATCTTCCCGAAAAAAAGCTTGCTTTACATCGGTATGATAATACCCCTTTTTACTGGTAAGGCGGTTATCTTTACTCACGATATTGCCGCCTGTAATATAGCTTGCAACCTGTGTGTTACGATCGAAATAGAGGCGGTTAGTGGTAAGTACGGATTGATTATCGACAAGTTTCACGTTGTCAATTACCTCAGCAATGCGCGTATTGCCGTTATAATTTAACTTGTCGCCAAAAAGGTTCAGCGTGTCGCTCATTTTGATATGAATCCTGCTAAATGCTTCCAGACTATTGCTTGAATCGTTCATCCATGCACTGTCACAATAGAGGAGTGCTCCATCATGTTCAAAGACGGCATTGCCAATCACACGATATACATTCTCGCCCAGCGCCTTTGCATATTTTGCATAATCAGCCTGCTTAATAGTGATTTTGGCAGATTCCTGACTACTCACCGCCAATGACTCCAGCATGAATATAAGCACAAAAACATTTAATAATTTCCCACGAAGCATGAATAGTAAGGTTTGAGCATCCAAAGGTAATCCATAATTCAGCACAGGTGCAAATCCAGAACAAATTCCAGTATTCTGATTCAGGAAGTGGCGTTTTTACGCGGAATCCGAAAGTTTAATATGCAGTTTTTTGTTTTTGATATCCCGGTATATTCTATACTTTTGGCGCATGATAAAAGGCTCCCCAGAATGAAGAATCCATTTAATCCGACGAAGAACTACGAGGATACTAAAAAGGCCGTTGGCTATGTTAACCGTAACGAGGCAACTCAGGAAACTTACGATGCTATTGGCTTTATGTCGGGGCTGGAAGTACATCAGCAATTAAAAACCAGCCAAAAACTGTTTTGCCGCTGCCCGGCAGGTGTGTTCCAGAAAGCTGATCAATACGATGCTGAAGTAGTCCGCCATATGCGTCCTACTCTTAGCGAACTTGGCGAATACGATGGTACTGCCCTTATGGAGTTCAAAACACGAAAGAACATTGTTTACCGCATTAAGAACCAAACAACCTGCACATATGAGGTTGATGATACACCCCCATTTCCGCTAAACCGCGAAGCCCTGGGGATTGCCATTGAGATATCTCACATCTCCAAACTAAATATAGTTGGCGAAGTACACATTACCCGCAAACAGTACCTTGACGGAAGTATCCCTACAGGGTTTCAGCGCACTGCCATTATTGGCGTTGAAGGTGAAATCCCTCTTAAAAATAAGAAAGTTCGTTTAATACAGTTGAGTTTGGAAGAAGATTCATGCCGCGAAGTCTCAGATATTGGCCACACACGAATCTACCGGACCGACCGGCTGGGTATGCCCCTCATCGAAACCGTTACCTATCCCGATATGGTAAATCCCGATGAGGTGAAGGAAGCTTGTAATTACATCCGTTTTCTAAACCGCAGCACGGGTAAAGTTCGCACAGGAATAGGCGCCGGAAGGGAAGATGTTAATGTTAGTTGCCGGGGTGGATCCCGTGTAGAAATAAAAGGAGTGGCCCATACAAAATGGATACCCGAACTCACGCATAATGAATGTTTCAGGCAGTGGGCTTTACTTCAGATACGCGATCTCTTGTTGGCACGGATTACTGATACTGAAAAATGGAAGATTCAGTTCGAAACACTCGATTTCCATTCTTATAAGTTCGATTATGAGCCACTGAGGCTCTCGAAAAATAACAAGCACAAGATCATTGCAATTAATCTGCCCGATTTTAAAGGGATACTCTCGCATTTCACGCAACCTGGAAAAATATTTGCCAACGAGCTTTCAGAAAGGCTAAAAGTGATTGCATGTCTGGAAGTACCTAACCTTGTTCACACAGAACAGTTTGATGCTGTTGTTGGAATTGATGATTTCGACAGAATCAGTACGCTTTTCAAAGCCGGGGAAAACGATGCGCAACTCATCATCTGGGGCCTGGAGGATGACATGCCAACCGCCATAGAGAGTATAGAAGAGCGTTGCAGAATGGCTTTCGTTGGTGTACCAAACGAAACCCGAAAATCCTTTGAGGATGGTACAACTATTTTTGAAAGGGTGCTTCCAGGCGCTGACCGCATGTATCCTGATACTGATTCGGCCCCTATACCGCTTGAAAACAGCTACATTGATGAACTTAGCCGCAACCTTCCTGACGAAGTCATCAGCAGGTACAACCAAATGAAAACATGGGGCATACCTGAGGACACATATACCTACATTTTCAAGAAAAACCTTTACCCGCTTATCGTCCGCATAGTTGAAGATCTGGATGTAAAACCTGCATTAGCAGGTTCACTTTTAGGACATACACTCAAGTTTGTTGAAGGTCATTTCATTCCCGCTGCCGAATTCAATTATAAAATTGTTTACGCATTG
>Ga0268283_1000917_pt1 | contig 16016 bp, 14 predicted proteins | sample saktaG_13_FD_190140 | JGI IMG/M metagenome (GOLD analysis project Ga0268283, IMG submission 190140) | Saline water microbial communities from Sakinaw Lake, British Columbia, Canada - sak_2013_06_06_36m | ecosystem: Environmental > Aquatic > Non-marine Saline and Alkaline > Saline ... | reverse complement strand
GGAAAAACCCGCCACTAGGCCCAGCAGGCAACAATCCGCTTTGGTATTCAGTTCCGTTGGGTCTTGTTACCTTGACCGTAAGAGGAAATGACTCTACCGAACTTGTTTGATCGTCTCTCAACAGGACTGAAAGATGTACAGTTTCCCCTTGACGATAAACTCCACGATCCGTGTACACGAAAGCATCTAATGCCCCGGGTGGTGTGCGTCCGCCAACTCCTCGATCGGAGAGATCAAACGAAGCATTGGTGAGGTCTAATACGGAAAAATCTGTTCCGGCATATCCCGTTACTGCCATGGCAGCATTGCCACCCGTGCCACGAGTTAGCCCAGCTGGAAAACGAGCACTACCTTGTACGTCCGTGGTGGCTTTTCCTAATTCACTATTGTTACGTGCTAACAACACCACTTCCACACCAGACATTGGTTTTGCCGTGGCAAAAGACCTAGCAAAAACGGTAACCCCGTCTGCGCCACGAAAACTCGTCAACGCTAGATCTGAGACAAGAACCCATTGGGTAGCACGCTCATCAGGGCGAAATTCGCTTGGCAAATCTGGCACTTCTGCAGTGATGACGTACATGCCTGGTTTCGGAGTAGGAACTACTTCCCGCCAGGGAATGGCTGTTGTGATTTCGTGGTTGCGTTCGCCTGCCTTGACTGCCATTTTGCCTTGCCAGATCATTTCTCCGGTGTCATCGGTCAGATCTCCAGCGCGGCTATCATCAACGGATTGCGAAAAGTTGCCATTTCGCAAACCGGAAGCTAAATTACGGTCATTGAGTCGATAAATCTTCAGAGATACTTGTTCTAAATTGACGCTGGTTACTGGAATCCCATCTGCCCCGAGCCTAGGTAAGAGAAACCCAGAACCACGAAATGCTACCGAGGGGGTTCGATCTGGTACTAAAATAGCTTTGGTTTCGTCTTTTCGGACGTTTAATCCACCTTCTCCTGGCAAACCTTGACGAATCGTTACTTGGTAATGGGAACCGTGTTGCAAGCCCACTAAACACAAGGTTTGGTCAGTGGCTTCTGCAGAAATGGAGATAGTTGGTTCTAACCGAATAAAATCTGCAAATTGAACCCCTTTACGACGAGATAATGGATCCGAAAACTGCAAACAAGCCCGAGGAATCGCATCATCGGACTTAATTTCAATCGATTGCAACGTTAAGCCTACACGACGACGGATTGTTTCAATCTTGGGTTCTAGGCCGGGAGCACGGGAGGTAATCAACGCGGCTCCGCCCTCTCCGCTGCCAAGTGATTGAATCTCTCTTGCCGCTTGGAGAGCCTGCTCTGGGCGATCAAAATTTTCATCAAATAAGGTGACCAATCGCCATAAGGCCGCAATTTTATCCCCTGGTTGCGTAGCTGTACGGTAGGCAATAAAAGCCGAGTACAACGCACGTTCTCGATTGGCAACAGTGGAAGTCCCCCAAGATTCACTCAGAGAAAACCAACTCGTGAAATCATTTACACCAAGGGACATCGCTAATTCAAAAGCAGTCGTAGCTTTCGAAAAATCTTTTTTGGCGAATGCTTCTTTAGCTTGTTTGAAGGCTAAGTCTCGCTGAATCTTGGTTACTTGAGGCGGAGCCTTAGCACGAATGGTATTAAAGTAGACAACGGCACTCGATTCCAAACCTGGAGGATCAAAATCGGCATAGGCAGTTTCAAAAGAAACCAAAAAACCAAACCAAAACAATACATAAAGGAGCATGGAATACCTCGGATATATCGTCTTAAAAACTTACTTCAAAAGTATCTGAAAAGAAGCCTCTCCCCGCTGCAGAACAAGCAACAGAGATTTTCCAGAGATTCGACCCATTCGACGTAAATCTTCTACATTTTGAATCGAATTCCGATTGATTGACGACAGTACGTCGCCCTCTCTCAGCCCTAGAATAGCTGCGGGGCTGTTTTGCTTAATTTTGATGACTTGTATCCCTGGTTGCTCATAGGTATCCTCCGGAGAAGTACCAAAAGTAGCACCTTCTAACCTCGAATCAACTTGTCCACCTTCCACAATTTCTACTCGTGGTTCCATTACTTTAACAGTAAGCATCAGGGGACGCTTTTCTCGCACTACTTTTAACGTAGCTTTAGAACCTACTCCCAAAACACCAAAGGTGTTGCGTACATCTCGAATGGTATGCACTGGGTGATCATTGATCTCCGTAATAACGTCTCCGACCCGGATACCTGCCTGTTCTGCAGGAGAGCCCCGAGCCACTTTGGCCACCACTGCCCCTTGTGCGAGCATATCGAATGCAGCAGCCAATTCTGGTGTTAGCTCTTGGAGTTGAATGCCTAGGCTTCCTCGTCTCATTTTTCCATGCACGGTGAGTTGTGTGACCACCTGACGAGCTAGGTTAATCGGAATGGCAAAACCAATCCCTACGTTACCTCCATTAGGGGCAAAAATGGCGGTATTGATGCCAATCAGCTCTCCTCGTAGATCGATTAAAGCACCACCAGAATTTCCAGGATTGATAGATGCATCTGTTTGAATAAAGTCTTCGTATCCTTCAATGCCGAGACCTGAACGCCCGAGGGCACTAACAATGCCAGAGGTAACGGTTTGACCCAACCCAAAAGGATTCCCGATGGCGGCTACAAAGTCACCTACTCGGAGTCGGTCAGAATCCCCGAGGGGGATGGCAGTGAGGTGCTCTGTTGGTACTTGAATGATAGCGATATCTGTATCTGGGTCAGCACCAACAGGACGTGCCTGCAGAGTTCGTCCATCTTGCAACGTAACACTAATCTCGTCGGCTTTATCTACTACGTGATGGTTGGTAATCACGTAACCACGTGCCGCATCGATGATGACACCAGAACCTAAACTTTTGGCTACCCGCTCTCTGGGTTTTTCTGGCAAGTTAAAAAAGTGTTTGAAGAATGGATCATCAAAAAGTGGACTCGTTCGAACCTGGACCCGAGAACGTGTGGAAATATTGACCACAGCAGGCAAGATTGGCTCTAACACTGGTGCTAGACTCGGCAAGTCACGGCTTGGCCAACCAGCAGCCTCGGAAAAAGTTATATCCCCGAAAGATAAGAACAAAGAAACCAGTGCAATAGTTAAAAAATTCATTCTGGATCTACCTGAATTCGGCGAGTTTGGGTGGATGCACTCTTTGGAAGATTCACAGTCAAGATACCATTTCGGTAACGAGCACGAGCACGCGCTGGATCCACGGGCATGGGCAAGCGAATGGAACGTTCAAACAATCCATAGGCACACTCCATCCTATAATAACGCCCTTTAGCTTCATCGCGTTCTACTCGTTTTTCGCCCCGAATCACAAGAAAGTCATCGATGATGTCAACGTTAATTTGTTCTGCTTCCATGCCTGGTAACTCTAGTTTAACGACAAGATAGTCTCCATTTTCGCGAACTTCCGCTGCCAATAAAGCCCAATGTGGCGCATGACGTTCTACCAAGGCACCAGCGGTTTCTACTTCATGTCGGACCGGATGAAAACGAGTCAAGGATTCGCTAACTCGTTCCATGAGATGGCGCCAGCCCTCAGCTAAACTCTCCCATTTCCAGCCAACGTTTTGCAGTGCCGAGTGCCGATTAGCCATTTTTAAGAACGCTCTCGCGCCGTGCGGGCGCGAAGGAAAACCTGGTGTAAGTATTCGCCATCTTGAGCATCGATCGCAATCGCGAGTTGATCCAATGTACTGCGATATTGATCTAGTGCACGCAAGAGGTGCACCCGATTGGCAACACAAATATCGCGCCACATGACCGGGTCACTGCCTGCAATCCGAGTAAAATCCCGAAAACCTCCCGCAGCATACTTAAAAACGTCTGTTCCTCCCCTAGCAAGGGTATCCACCAAAGCAAACGCTAAGACATGGGGAAGATGGCTCGTAGCTGCGAGTACGGCATCGTGGTAATCCACGGGCATTTCGATAACTTCAGCCCCACACGCTACCCATAAATCACGTACTTTCGTAGTTGCAGACGTTTTTGTCTCAGCAAGCGGAGTCAAAATGACTCGACGGCCTTGGAATAATCGGACATCTGCTGCTTCTACGCCGCTTCGTTCTGTTCCTGCGATTGGATGTCCAGGAACAAAAAAAGACAGTGAATTACCAAACACTGCCCGCGCATCTTCCTCGATGGAACCTTTGGTGCTGCCCACATCAGTGAGGATTGCCCCGGGTGCTAGGTAACCCAATAGGGATTGAAATAAAGGGAGCATGCTTCCCGGAGGTACTGCAGCGACCACTAGATCCGCTTTGGATACTGCTTTGACCAATTCTGTCTCTGCACGGTCTATAACACCGAGCTCCAACGCACGTCGCAGCGTTTTTTCAGAGCGACCCCAACCGACTATTTCTCCGCAAACCCCTGTTGATCGGGCCGCCAGTGCTAGGGAGCCGCCGATTAGTCCCACCCCTAAAATGGCCATCCGTTGGAAGATCATCTTTTCAAGACCTTAGATAGAGATTCCAAAAATCTCACATTTTCTTCAGCACTGCCAATGGTAACCCGCAAATGGTTTGGCATACCATAATTAGCGATAGGCCGCGCAATGACACCAAGACGCAAAAGCAATTCGTGAATTGGGGCCGCAGGTCGACCGAGATCTATCGTCACAAAATTAGCCACAGAAGGAAGGTAACCAACTCCCAAAACATTCAGTCCAGCAATGATCTGGGCCATGCCCATTTGGTTCATTGTTCGGGTTTTCTTTAAGTGTTCTTCATCTTCCAACGCTGCAGTAGCAGCAGCCAACGCAATGTTATTTACATTAAAAGGTTGACGCACTCGATTTAAGAGGTCGGCCACTTCGTGGTGTGACACTGCGTAGCCTACGCGGAGTCCTGCAAGACCGTATGCTTTTGAAAAAGTCCGGGTAACCACCAAATTAGGGTAATCAGATAACCACTTTACGCTATCCGGATAATTAGGCTCCGTAACATATTCGTAGTAGGCTTCGTCTATTACCACAATTACATGAAGTGGAAGGTTAGAAATAAATTGGTTAAGTACTTTGGCTGGTAACCAAGTGCCCGTCGGGTTATTTGGGTTTGCAATAAATACCAACCGAGTATTGGAAGTTACTGCATTTGCCATAGCATTTAAGTCATGGGCAAAATTCACAGCAGGGGTAACTACTGCCTTGGCGTTGAGTGCCTGAGTAATCATTGGATAAACTGCGAAGGCATGTGCTGAGTAAATCACTTCATCTTCAGAAGTAACGAAAGCACGTGCGATCAATTCAAGTACGTCATTGGAACCATTTCCTAGAGTAATAGTCTCAGGTTGGACACCCAATTTTTTGGCCAACGCCCTTCGGAGTGAGAAACCACCGCCGTCGGGATAACGGGCGATTCCAGAAAGCACATTTTTTGCAGCTGCCAAACCCAATGGAGAAGGGCCCAACGGGTTTTCATTAGAAGCCAGCTTAACTGCTCCAAAGATCCCGTATTCTCGCTCTAATTCTTCAATAGGTTTTCCAGGAAGGTAAGGGGTTAATGCACGTACTCCTGGTGCTGCTAATAATTGAAATTTTTTCACGGATTTTTAGGTGTAGAAATCTCTAACTTTAGTTAGGAGAGAAACACCTACCTCCTTTTTAGTTTTTTGCTCAGATGGGTTGATACACTAAAATATCTTATTATTAGAAGAAACATTTTGGGATGGTGTTCTCAGTAGATCCCTCAGTGCCCTCCTCTCCTCGCCACTAAGACCACCAAGCCTTTCCTTGTCGATTAGTTTTTCTATGGTTTCCTTTCTTTCTAGTAATTCAATTCTTTGGAGAGTGTCCGAGAATTCAACCTCTAAACACTCTTCGGGTATCACGAATTGGTAGCAGGCTAACCTTTCTAGGTGAACTGATTGCTCACTACCACGGAAATACTCTAGGATGGTAGCCAAGGTTGAATCTTTGTGGTGCTTCAAAAAATCTAGTAGCGTCCCTAATAAATTGGTAAATGGAACTGACATATTCAAGTAACGGTGGTAATCATTCACCATTTTGGCAAGACTCGGTTTCGTAAGTAATAGAGCAATGGCCGTTTCAACAATCGAAAGGGGAGAAACTTTTGAGAGAATGGGGAGAGTCTTGCTTTTGACAGCTGGTGTTGTCGGTTGGATATTCTCTATGGGTACGCGGGCTATGTCTGCTATCTCACTAGCCAAAGCTGATTTATATCCACCCGTGGGCATGCGTTCCAAGAATGGCGCGATCATTTCCAAAATTTTGGCACTTCTATCTACTCTTGAAAACGACTCCACCTTTTCTAAAATTCCCTTCAATAAAAATTGAGTGGCCGAAATCGCGTTTTCTATTCTCTTTTCGAATTTCTCGCCACCTTCTTTTCTAATGAGGGTATCGGGATCTTCTCCATTAGGCAATGTTAAAAACTTTATTTCTAAGTCGCTACTAAGCACAGGCATTACGATGTTTAGCGTCTTCCAAGCGGCTTCTTGTCCTGCTTTGTCACCATCAAAACAGAAGACCACCTGATTAGCTAGTCTGGACATTTTATCTAATTGGGTTTTAGAAACTGAAGTTCCCAACGTAGCTACTGCACCTTGGATACCGTACTGCTCAAGAGACACCACGTCTAGGTAACCCTCCACTACTAAAACTCTTTCTTGCCTTCCGTGTTGATTCCATTGACCGTAAACCTCGTTTCCCTTATGAAAAATACTGGACTCTGGAGAGTTTAGATATTTGGGATACTTGCCTCCAATAGCTCTGGCACCAAAACCTAAAACACGGCCGCGCCGATCTCGAATAGGAAAGGTGATCCGATTGGAAAACTGGTCTTTTATTTGGATTGGAGAATAACCAATCTGAAACTTGGTAATGGATTCGAGGTTAATCCCACGACCTTTCAAATACTCCCGCGCTAATTGGGCACTAGGAGATTTCAATAATGCCTCATGGTAAGTACTCGAAACTCTCTCTAGGACATGGTAGAGATCATTGGAAATTGGAGCACTGCCAGCCTCTCTAGGAACCTCTGCACCAATAGACCTTGCGAGGCTTTCCACCGACTCTGGAAAACTCAAGCGGTCATAGGCCATTAGGAAACTAATAGCGGTTCCATGAGCACCACAACCAAAGCAATGGTAAAACTGTTTTTCAGGATTAACCGAAAAGGAAGGTGTCTTCTCTTCGTGGAAAGGACATCGCGCCGTAAAACCTCTGCCAGAACGCTTTAGGGGAATTCTGGAATCGATTAGAGCAACGATGTCTGTGCGATCTATTAATGAGGTTATAAACTCTGGGGGGATTTTACCATGCACTGTGGCCTACTCTGAGGAAATATAAACTCTAGTTCCGTTCGGGATTTTTTCGAAAAGTTCGACGATTTCTGTATTTCTCATTTTGATACATCCATGTGAACTCGGAATACCCATTGGATCCTCGTCCGGGCAACCGTGAATATAAATGTAACGGGCCATGGTATCGACGTTGCCGAATCTATTTTTTCCAACTTCTAACCCAGATAACCACAAAATACGAGTTAGAATCCAATCCCGTTCTGGGTGTAGTAACTTTAATTCTGGAGAGTAAATTTCCCCCGTAGGTCTACGACCTACAAAAACAGTGTTAAGTGCTTTTCCCGCGCCAATTTTAGCACGTACTCGATGCCAACCCCTTGGCGTTTTCTCACTACCTCGTTCTTCTCCTACTCCATTTCGAGCACTGGCTATTGGAACATCCATGAGTACACTAGAAGCTTCCATCAGCTTAAAGCGTTGTTCCGCGACGCTGATTTGGATAAGCCGAGAGGTCATTTTGTGTCGATGTCGCTGGAAGATTTTTCGCGAGAAAATTTTAACCGGTTTCCAGAAACCACATGGGAGACATCGTAAAACTTGTGTCCGTCTAATTTTTGTTGTACCAAAAAATCTCGTATTTTTTCGAAAGTTTCTTCTTCACGATCTCGTAAATCAATTTGTGAAATCTTGAGATACGGGAATTTAATTTGGAGTAGGGCGGCGTATAAGTTCGAAAAAAAATAAGAAAAAATTGCTCGAAGAACCCGAAATGGTTTTTCTTTTTTTCGATCTCCCATGAGTACCTTATTATCGCCTGATCTCACAGAAGCAAGCACATCTTTTAGTGGACGATGAATATGAATCACAAAAATTGGGTACCCAAGCCTGGAAAGGATAGCAGGCCGACGAGTAGAAAACCAAGTAGTTTTTGATGAATCTACGTAGACCCCATCTGGGTATTGAGTTTGGACCCGCTCCATGGCTTCTTTAACAATTTCTAAAAACGTACTTTTTTTAGGAAAACACCAAAATCGAATTACATATAAAATATAAAATAGAAATCCAATAAACCTAGGCGATTGATAAATTCTAGTCATCCAAATTTTTTCTAAAAGATTACTACTAGAGACAATTTGGCCCCAGAGCGAACAATTCCAGTAAGTGGATCCGCAGCCACACTTTGCGGAAGGGTAATGGTTCACTTCGTAGTACAAAGATTTGACTTCTCCGAGACTAACAAATCCAAACTTTTTCCCAAGCTTAATATCGAGGATCGTAGAACCAGATCTACCGTATCCCGCAATGTACAAAATCATACATTTCCCTTAGTAACGTTTTTGGAAGTTCTGGAATCTTTTGAAACGGATCGAAAATATGGTGTAGCAACAGACAAGAGAGAAAAGAATAATAAATAACGCGCGTCTAATAGACTACCACTGGTTTGTTGCGCTAAAAATAAGAAGAGACCGATGTAAAAAATCGATTTTTCCCGAGAAAATAAAAATAAAACAAAAGGAAGTGAGGCGATAGAACCAATCAAAAGCCCGCCTTCTGAAAAAATTTCAAAGAAAAAATTGTGTGGATACCACACATTGAGCCTAAAGTCATTGGGCAGCGCAGTAGCCCAACCTCCTAGGCCTACTCCGAGTGGAGAAAAAGCAATGACTTGTGCAGAATACATATAAAAGGCAAGCCGCTCTGCAGCACTTACATCTTCGCCACCTCCTGGTGGTTCTGGAGCACTTGAAGTATGTTCGGTGACTGAAGTAGCCAATTCATACAAAGCTGCAAATCTACCAAAAAATCTTGCGATTGTATCAAACGGTACAAGAATAAGTATCCCTGCAATAACAGAGAAAAAAAGTATAAACAACCACATCCTTTCTTTGTTAGAAAATTCAAACACGATCAAAAGAAAAAACACGCCCAATATAAATACAACGGGTGCCCTAGACTGCGTCCAAGCAACGGCCATAATAAAAATAATGGATCCTAAATATTTTGCAATTCCTTTGTAGTTTAATAAAAAAACAATGGTTGCGATCCCCATTAACCTACCAAACACAATCGGACCACTTAAAAAAAAGGAAACACTACGGCTAAAAAATCCATATTTTATTTTATACAAAACAGCCACAAACAACAGAACAGCCAACACCGCGCCCATTACCCGATTTACATATTCAATTCCAAAACGTTGGATCGAGTCAAAAAAAAGAACAAAAGCAATGCCGGTACTCGCCATTAAATTTACATATTTATACATCCCTGATTCTACATCTCCACTCCAGAGTGTCGTGATTAAAATAATGTGTAATGGTATGCTCCAGATACATAATAAAAGGATCAATTCTTTAGGTAAACTTAAAGCAAAACAATACAATCCAACTATTAAAACAAAGACTGTGTTTAACGGGATTTCCGAGATGTACAACCGTTCGTCTGGGGTTATTTTTCCTAGCAGGATTACCAAAAAACCCATAGATACTGCGACGACACCCAGCGTACGAGCGGGTTCAAAATCGCGGAGTAGGCAATTCTTCCGTAAAAGTTCCATTTTGATTTCTAACGATTTTCCCTCAAGATGCGCTGTTTCTCTCTTCCCCAATCTCGATCTCGCTCAGTAGCGCGTTTGTCATGTGCTTGTTTTCCCTTTGCCAAGGCGATTTCTAGTTTGGCTCGTCCCTTTTTCCAATACATGGCCAAAGGAACTAAGGTATATCCTCGACGCTCTACTGCACCGATTAGCTTTTTTAGTTCTTCTCCATGAAGAAGCAACTTTCGAGTGCGAATGGGGTCAGGATGAACGTGAGTTGAAGCAGAAGTCAAAGGCGAGACATGTGCACCTAGTAGCCATGCCTCACCATCCTTGAGTACTACGTAACTTTCCTTAAGCTGGACACGCCCAGAGCGGATGCCCTTAACCTCCCAACCTTCTAAGACCAGCCCGGCTTCGTAACGATTTTCGATGAAATACTCATGTTTTGCTTGTTTGTTGAGCGCAATCGTGGCATTTCTAGAATTTTTTTGTTCCATTTGGACGCAACCTACCCCAAACAAGAAACCCTAACCCCTTGCATGATACAGGAGAAATGTCCGAAAATGATAGGATGGTCAAGCTAAGCAGAAGTGCCCTAACCCCCTACACTGCACACGAGATGTACACCTTGGTCGCAGACGTTGCCGTCTACCCAGAGTTTTTGCCGTGGTGTGCGAGCGGACAAGTATCAAAGTACAGTGACGAAGAAGTACGCGCAACCATCCGACTCTCCTACTTTGGTGTAGAGCAAGTTTTCACCACAAACAACCGCATGCAGCCAGATAAACGGATCGAAATGCACTTGGCAGAAGGGCCTTTTCGCCGATTGGAGGGTGTATGGCGTTTTGGTGCTCTTGGGACACAAGGTTGTAAAGTATCCTTGTCTCTGGAATACGAGTTTTCTAATAGTTTATTGGCACTTGTGATCGGCCCTGTGTTCAATCCGATTGCTGATCATCTAGTGGATGCTTTTCACAAGCGAGCACGCGCCATCTACGGAGTACGATAGCTTGTCTTCCCCCTTAGTACGACGATTTTCGATTTTTGGGTTGACTCTCTGTATGGTGACAAGCCTTTTTGCATCACAGGAGGTTACGAATTTATATCGAGCAGATATACCTGTTACGACCCAAGCAGAAGCAGAACGTGTTCATGCCTTCGGCACTTCGCTTTCTGAAGTTCTTACAAAAATCAGCGGTCGCCCCTCACAGGTAATGCCCAATCCGGAGGCGATGGTAGATCGCTACCATTACGATGTCAGAGTAAACGGTTTGTATCTAGTGGTCGAATTCGACCCTGTTGCTATTCAGCGACTGTTGAAAGAACATAATATTCCTACTTGGAACGCCAACCGACCTTCCACTTTGGTGTGGCTACTCGTTCAAGGAGAAGATGGGGCTATTCAATTATCAGGCATGGAAGGTCCTTCTTCGGAACAACCTTACGTACAGGCAGAGGCAGCTCGTCGTGGCGTTCCCGTGACTTGGCCTATCATAGATTTGTTAGAACCCAGTCGTTTGCCAGAGAAGAATGGGGATAAAAATTCTTGGATCGCCTCTCTCCGTGAGGCATCCGTGAATTATCCGGTTGAGGCTACGTGGATAGGCACGATCCTTCCGATGGTGGCAGGTGCTACAGCACAAAGAACAGTGGAGTGGACATTGCTCCAAGGTACAAAAGAAGAAAAATGGGAGACAAAGGGTTCTGAAGTTCCAGAAGCATTGGTGGCAGGAGTAGCTAGTCTAGTGGGAAAGCTATCAACTCGTCTTCCGGCAGCATCACCCGAAGCACCCACAGTCGTCGTACCAAAAATTCGTGTTCCCACTCGTCCTCTTGTGATTAGTGGGACAATTTCTTTTGAGATATACGTACAAATTCATAAATATTTGGAAAGTCTACCGGAGGTAGCGCGTGTTTGGGTTAGCCACTTAGCTCCAGAAGGACGTGCAACCTTTACCGTCGAACCGAAGAACAACACTGCCGATTTGCAGGGCGCATTTATGAGGGGTGGACGGCTTTCTCCTGCGCAAAACTCCTTAGATCTTTCAGCATTTGGAGACACCACTTTGTATTACCAAATAGCCAACGCAAATTCTGCTCGCACTGCCCCGTGACTCGTCGCGACCTACCGAACCTCATTACTTTTGCAAGAATCCTACTCACTATACCTTTCTTATTCTCCTTATTAGAGGGAAAAGAAGGTGTGGCACTTCTTGTTTTTTTAGTTGCAGGGATATCAGACGGCTTAGATGGTTTTCTTGCAAAGCGATATGGTTGGACTAGTCGCCTCGGTTCAATTCTGGATCCTCTCGCAGACAAGGCTTTATTAGTCTCTGCTTTTGTTGTTTTGACGTATCTTGGACGGATTCCTTACTGGTTGACTGTTTTAGTTTTTGGTCGAGATATACTGATTATTGCAGGAGCCACTACTTACCATTTTTTGATTGGGCACTATCAACTTTTGCCGGCAAAGAGCAGCAAAATAAACACTTTGTTTCAAATTGTTTTGGTCCTAGTGATTATGGGAAAAGATTGGATTGGAGAATGGAATACACAGCCGCTGATTTATTTGACTGCAATCACGACGGTTTTCAGCGGGATGCAGTACGTTTTTTCGTGGGGATATAAAGCCATCAAAAACCACAGAAAATCATTAGGCTGAAAAAACGTGGAAACCCGGTTTAGAAGTTTCGTAAAGACGGTCTCTTGGCGCGCAACCGGAACTTTGGACACTTTTTTGGTCAGTTGGTACCTTACTGGAGCACCTTCTGTAGCAATATCTATTGCAGGAGTGGAGGTTGCCACGAAGCTCGTGCTCTATTGGATGCACGAGCGGGCTTGGAGCAATGTTTCTTGGGGTACCAATCGTTACCCTCGTGGTAGGAGATGATCAATCACGAATACAATTATGAGCAGATGCAATACCCTGGCATGTGCCTCCTGTAGTTGCGGCAACATTCCAAACAATACATCTGAGACCCCAAACCGTTGGGCAATCGTCGGCCCTGCCAACTCTGGCAAGAGTGTTCTTTTCAATGGTCTAACAGGTGCTTACTCCATTGTAGCCAATTACCCTCAGACAACAGTGGAGGCTGTGCGGCAACGAGTAATAATCAATAACAGGCAAATCGAATTGATCGACACGCCCGGTCTTTCCAGTTTGCGCGTGCAATCTTTGGACGAAGAAGTTACCCTAGACGTTCTAGTCAGAGAAAGACTAAATGGGATCTTGTTTTGTGCTGATGCGATGCGCCTGAAACAGTCCTTAGTCCTATTAGTACAGATTCTTGAATTGGGACAACGAGTGATTTTTTGTCTTAATAAAGAAGATGAAGCTGCTAGCTACGGCGTGTTGATTGATGGAGATTTGTTGTCTAAACAGTTGGGTATTCCTGTAATAAAAATGGCTGTTGAACATGGTATCGGGTTTGATGTACTGCGGAAAACAATGGAGGAGTACCAGCAAGGAGAAAGGATATGCAGGTTAACAGAAAATCCCGTTATCTATCCACCTCATGTAGAAGAAGCAATCAAACAAGTACGCAGCTTGTTTTCCTTAGACCAACGCCCGTCCCGAGCACAAGCTTTGTTATTTCTCCAAGGAGTAGAAAGGGAGGTCGTAGAAAGTTTCCCAAAAACTTTGGGTGCGGAGGTGCTCGCGCAAGCGAAGCGGATGGCTCAGGATTTTCGGATACATATGCAGGGTATGGATCTGGCTTTGTTTCAGGCCCGCGATGCATGGGCAAAACGTCAGGTTAGCAAAGTAATGAGACAGGCACATTATGTGGTGCCCACGTTTGTCCAGAGATTAGCCAGAGTTTCGCGCCATCCTGTATTCGGATGGCCAATTTTCTTTGTCATCCTTTGGTTAACTTTTCAGGGAGTTAGCTTAGGAGCGATAGATCTAGGTGGCTGGTTAGATAGTTGGATTTTTTCACCTGTAATCCAAAAAATCAGCAACTGGGTTACCCAACCCTTTTTTCATGAATTTTTGGTAGGACAATTTGGTATCTTGACGATGGGAGTAGTGAATGCCTTTGTAACCGTCGTTCCGATTCTTACAATCTTTTTCTTAATCGTGAATTTTCTTGAGGATATAGGATATTTACCAAACCTAAGCGTACTAGCCAACCGATTTTTGACACCCCTTGGACTAACGGGCAAAGCAGTACTGCCCATAGTACTGGGAACCGGTTGCAATACGACCGCTACCATGGCCTGTCGTATCTTAGAAACTAAGAAAGAACGCTTGCTTCTCTCCTTTTTGGTTGCACTGGGAGTACCCTGCTCGGTACAAATGGGTGTCCTAATGGCCATTTTGGCTACCATGCCGTTTTCTGCTTTGCTCATTGTTCTCGGAGCGGTGACCGGCACTACGATAACTTGTGGTTTACTCATGAACCGTATCCTTTCTTCAGGGGAGCGAAATGCAGATTTCATTTTAGAGTTACCTTCTTTCCACTGGCCACATGGCCGAAATATCCTGCGCAAGACTTACTACCGACTCAAATGGTTTTTGCTTGAGGCTGTACCAATGTTCGTAGCAGCAGCGGTAGTCATGTTTACATTGCAACAGACTAACCTGTTGAACCTTATCAAGACTGCGATGCATCCCTTAGTGGCTAATGTGCTCTCCTTACCGGATAAAGCAACAGAGGTGCTTATCCTAGTACTCGCACGACGGGAAGTAGGTGCGGTCTACTTCAAAAATATGGTGGAGGCTTCTGAATTAGACTACGTCCAAATCGTCACGGGATTGATCGTGATCACTTTATTTGTACCTTGCCTATCCAATACGATGATCATGATTAAGGAATATGGTCTACGATGGGGAATAGTCACCAATCTGGCTATCATCGTTATCGCTTTCCTAGTGGGCGGAATGGTCAACTATTCACTAAGACTTTTCATCTAAAGTAGGACTAATCATGGACCTCGAAAGTGAACGATGGCACGACGAGTTGTTAGAGATGCTCTGGCGTTTGAGAGAACGTCGAGAACTGACTCTCTCGGCTTTACGTCAGCATGATCCAGAACATTTGTATGAGGTATGGTTGGCCGAATCGCAGGACAACGGCATGCTCCGAGTAGAACAGGAGCGTATTGTTCTCACAGAAAAAGGAAACGAGAAGGCAAAAAACATTGTGCGACGCCACCGGTTGGCAGAAAGGTTGATCGTAGATGTCATGGGAAAACAGCCTCGGGATACTGAGAGTTCCGCCTGTGAGTTTGAACATATCTTGGCCACAGATTTGGTCGATGCCATCTGTACTTTGCTTGGCCATCCCATGACTTGCCCACATGGACAACCTATTCCTGAAGGAGTTTGTTGTCAGGAAGGGCACAACGTAGTAAAAAGCAAGATACTTCCGCTTTCCCAACTGGAAATCGGTGATCAGGCACAACTTATCTCTTTGGATACCAAAGATCCACAGCGTATCCATCGCCTTCTAAGCCTCGGTCTATTGCCAGGAGAAGAAGTTACTCTGCAACAGCACCACCCTGCCTTGGTAGTCCAGATTGGATTTCGACAAATCGCTTTTGAAGAAGCGGTAGGACGTGACATTAAGGTCATGAAGAAAAGCAATACGAAGTGCGATTCGTTCCCAGTGAAAATGGCCGAATAATAGCCATATAACCTAGGGAGGAGGAAATGGGAAACCAAACCCTCCTTAACTGTTCAAAAGCAGCAGGTAAAAATCCTGCTCTATAGGAGAAATAGGAACCCGACCTGGCCACAGAAACGAAGCGGGCATCAACCGCGGATACTGAAGCTGCCAACAGGACGCAACCAGAGCCGATACAAGTAGGCGCACTGGCGTTAACGGGGAGTCGACAGGGGAAAACCAGAAAAAGCACCTCATGATTCAGCGGTAACTTGGAAATAATGCCGACTGCAATCTCGCAACTCTCGTGGCAATTTTTCGTAATTAGCCACATCTCCGAGGAGAGATTAGGTGAATTGGTGGACTCTAAATCGACAAGAATCTTTTGAACGGAACGAATAAAAACTTACCCATGGTCTGGGGATAGTAACCCGAGACAGGCAGGATGAGGCTAAGTGGGTAAGGGTAGGATGTCCCGTAATTGGGACAAGGTGATAAGACCGAATATATAGCTAAACCTCTATAAAATGATTATAAAACATAATTAGAAAAGAGGGAATCAATAGAACAATTTTTTTTCCTACGAATAGATTTTGCTTGTGCCCAC
>Ga0268283_1000916_pt1 | contig 16020 bp, 15 predicted proteins | sample saktaG_13_FD_190140 | JGI IMG/M metagenome (GOLD analysis project Ga0268283, IMG submission 190140) | Saline water microbial communities from Sakinaw Lake, British Columbia, Canada - sak_2013_06_06_36m | ecosystem: Environmental > Aquatic > Non-marine Saline and Alkaline > Saline ... | reverse complement strand
CCAAAAGGGTTGCCAATCGCTAAAACCACATCCCCTACATTGAGTTTTTCTGAGCTGGCAAATGTGATTGCAGGTAAATTATCCGCTTCAATTTTAATGAGTGCCAAATCTGTTTCTGGGTCAGTGCCAACAACTTTGGCAGACATTTTACGGCCATCTGAAAGTGCAATTTCAATTTCATCAGCGGTGGCTATTACGTGATTGTTCGTTAGAATTAAGCCCTGCTCACTGACGATAACGCCTGAGCCTAAGCTGTTTTCTGGTTGAGATTGCGCATCTTGCTCATCTGATTGATCCCCAAAGAACTGACGAAAAGTAGGATCATCTGAATATTTTTGATGGGGGTTATCTACCGCTTTTTTACTAGTGAAAATATTCACTACAGTTGGCATCGCCTTTTTGACAGCTGGGCTATAGGAGCCTGCTAGGCTGATATTTAAGCTGGGCTCGGCGTACTTAACAACCACAGCACTTAGCTTTTTGGTGAGTGTGCCTTCGAGTAAATTTGGGAAAAGTAGTCGCAGCACAAAAATTAATGCTAAGCATACTGTGACAGTTTGCGCAAAAATGAGCCATAGTTTTTGATATGCTTGTTTATTCATTATGCTGAAGTATGGATTTGTGGTTGAAGCTTGCAATAATTAAAAATTAAGATTGTATAAGTCGATTGTTAAGACACTGTTAATTTGAGTATTATGGGTTCGCAATGTAATATCAGGCTATTGTAGCCAATATTCAAGATGGCATGGTTAAAAAGGTTGTAAAAATGGTAAAACTCAAGGAGCTACTTCTTTATACTCAGGCGCTGATGCAAGCTGAGTGTTTCAAAGATTATTGTCCGAATGGGCTGCAGGTTGAGGGTAAATCGGAGGTGCGCAAAATTGTGACTGGCGTCACAGCAAGCATGGCACTCTTAGAGGCCGCAAAGCAAGCAAGTGCAGATTTGATATTAGTTCATCATGGTTATTTTTGGCGAAATGAGGATGCTCGAATTGTTGGCATTAAGCGCAATAGGCTTGCATTTCTATTAAAAAACGATTTGAATTTAATTGCATATCATTTGCCTCTAGATGTGCACCCTGAATTAGGTAATAACGTACAGTTGGCTCGTAAACTGAATATTGTACCGATGGGGTTTGCAGGAGAATCTAATATTGTTAGTTATGGCACCTTAACTCAACCAATGAAGCTAAAAGAGTTTGCTACACAACTTGAACTGGCCTTGCAGCGAACGCCATTGGTCATTGGGGATTTGGAAAAAATCGTTAGTAATATAGCTTGGTGCACAGGCGCAGCGCAGGGCTATATTGATATAGCGATTGAACTAGGTGTCGATGTATTTATAAGTGGGGAAATATCAGAGCAAACAACGCATCAATCTGTTGAATCTGGTGTGTCATACATTTCTGCAGGACATCATGTAACAGAACGTTATGGTATACAAGCCTTGGGCGAGCATTTGGCCGATAAATTTAATATAAGCCATGAATTTATTGACATCAATAATTCTGTTTAATCGTTTTATTTCATATACTTATGAAATATATCTTTAATTCTTAAGCAAAAAATTGTATAATATATCGCTCTATACATACCAATGTATATTGTTTTGTAGCTCTCAGCATATTAATGTATTGCACCTTAAGCGTTAAGTTTTTAAAGTAAGTTTTTATGTAATTAATGATGCAATCACCTAAAAGGTGAAGGGTCATATTCGACTAATCCTACTTAGTTAATGAGGAAAACATGTCAGACAACCATAGTGACGGACATCAAGCGAGTTCACAATTAGATCAAGCTTCGCAGGTGGATTTAGAAAAGCGTAATTTTTTAATAGCCTCGTCAAGCGTAGGCGTGCTTGGCTGTGCCGCTGCGGCTGTGCCGTTTGTATTGAGTATGACGCCGAGCGAGCGAGCTAAGGCAGCAGGTGCGCCAGTAGAAGTTGATGTGTCTAAGATAGCGGCTGGATCAATGATTACAGTTGAATGGCGCGGTAAACCTGTATGGATTATTAATCGTACTAATGAGATGACAGATGAGTTGCCAAAACACAATGATCAGCTTATCGATCCAGATTGCGAAGTTACTTCACAGCAACCAGGATACTGTAAAAATAAGGATCGCTCTATCAAGTCTAATTTAGCGGTTGTGGTCGGTATTTGTACGCATTTGGGTTGCTCACCATCGGCTAAGCTGCAGCCAAAAGGTGATATGGGTGACAATTGGTCTGGAGGTTTCTTTTGCCCATGCCATGGCTCTAAATTTGATCTGGCCGGCCGAGTGTTTAAGGGTTCGCCAGCCCCAGTCAATTTAGTGGTACCGCCTCATAAATATTTAACTGAAAATACCTTGCTTATTGGTGTTGATACTGAAGATAAGGCTTAGTCATGACAAACAAAACCGTGTTAGAAAAGAATAAATCAGTGTTGGCAAACGTATTTAATTGTGGATTGGCATGGGTGGATGAAAGATTTCCGCTAACCAGTAACATTAAAGCGCATTTGACTGAATATTACGCGCCAAAAAATTTCAATTTTTGGTACTTCTTTGGCTCGCTATCTCTATTGGTGTTGGTGTTGCAAATCGTAACGGGCATTTTCTTAACCATGCATTACAAGCCAGATGCTAATTTGGCGTTTGCTTCAGTTGAATACATCATGCGAGATGTGCCTTGGGGATGGCTAATTCGTTATATGCACTCTACCGGAGCCTCAATGTTTTTTGTTGTAGTTTATTTGCATATGTTCCGTGGCATTATTTACGGATCTTATCGTAACCCGCGAGAATTAATTTGGCTATTTGGCGTAGCTATATTTTTATGTTTAATGGGTGAGGCGTTTTTTGGCTATTTATTGCCATGGGGTCAAATGTCTTATTGGGGTGCGCAGGTTATTGTTAATCTATTTTCAGCGATACCATTCATTGGGCCAGACGTTTCTGAATGGTTGCGCGGTGATTACCTAGTGTCAGATGCAACGTTAAATCGATTTTTTGCTTTCCATGTAATTGCATTGCCGTTTGTATTGGCAGGGTTAGTAGCTGCACATATTATTGCGCTGCATGAAGTCGGTTCAAACAATCCTGACGGGATAGAAATCAAAAAACTAAAAGATAAAAAAACAGGCATTCCGCTAGACGGCATCCCATTTCATCCTTACTACACAGTAAAGGATATTGTAGGTACGGTTGTATTTTTAATGGTTTTTTCGACGGTTGTTTTCTTTGCGCCAGAAATGGGTGGGTATTTCTTAGAGGCCAATAACTTTGTGCCTGCTAATCCATTAGTAACGCCCGCTCATATTGCACCAGTATGGTATTTTACGCCGTACTATTCAATTTTGCGTGCGGTTCCACCATTCCCAGGCATCAGTATGCTAGGTATCCCGCCTTCACTCTTTCCTGGGGTTGTTGCTATGGGACTGTCTGTGATGGTGTTTGCTTTGTTGCCATGGCTAGACAAAAGTCCTGTGAAGTCAATACGCTATCGTGGCACATTATATAAAAAATGGCTGGCTGCCTTTGTGGTGAGTTTTGTGGTGCTTGGTTATTTAGGGACTGAGCCTTCAAACGTGTGGGGTCAATTTGGGGCATGGTTGGGTAATGCGGAACGTGCAACTGTGGTAGCGCGTATTTTTATGATTATTTATTTTGCATTTTTTGCACTCATGCCTTGGTACACCAAAAAAGATAAGACATTAACAGTACCAGAAAGGGTGACAGGATAAGCATCATGAAAATTACAAATATAATTAAAAAAGCTTTATTCGCATTGGCGCTCTTACCTTGCTTTATGTTGCCTCTAAGTGCATTTGCTAATGTAGGTGTGCATTTGGATAAAGCGCCAATTGATGCTTCTAATCACGAATCCTTACAGCGTGGCGCACGTACTTTTGTGAATAACTGTTTAAATTGCCATAGTGCTAATTACATGCGGTACAACCGATTATTAGAGATAGGCTTAACTGAAAAACAGATTACGGATAATTTGTTATTTGCAGGCGATAAAATTGGCGACACAATGAAGGTCGCCATTAATCCAGCCGACGCAAAGAAATGGTTTGGTGTAGCGCCGCCAGATTTGTCTGTAGAAGTGCGTGCTCGCGGTGCTGATTGGGTATATAGCTACATGCGAAGTTTCTATCGTGATGATGCTAGCCCTACTGGTTGGTCTAATTGTGTGTTTGATCCAGTCACCTGTAAGGTGTCGATGCCGCATGTTTTATATGAGCTGCAAGGCGAGCAAACAATGAATCATGAAACTCACCACTTGGAGCTTAGCAAGCCAGGCAAATTATCGGTTGCTGAGTACGATATATTGGCTGGAGATTTAACGAACTTTTTGGCATATATGGCCGAACCTGCAAAACAACAGCGCAATCATTTGGGTTGGTTTGTATTACTATTTTTAGGAGTGTTGTTAGTACTCACTTACAAACTCAAAAAAGCCTATTGGAAAGATATACATTAATATGATGACCTTATACTCAGGGACAACTGATCCCTACAGCCACCGTTGCCGAATTGTTTTATTTGAAAAAGGCATGGACTTTCAAGTCATTGATGTTGACCTTGCAAATAAACCAGAAGATTTAGCTGTGATTAACCCATACAACCAAGTGCCTGTTCTAGTGGAGCGTGATTTGGTATTGTCAGAAGCTAATATTATCAATGAATATATTGATGAACGCTTTCCTCATCCACAGTTGATGCCGCCTGATCCAGTAATGCGCGCAAGGGCTAGATTGTTTTTATATAATTTTGAAAAAGAATTATTTGATCATATTAAGGACATTGAGTCTGGAGATGATGAGAAAGCCGATAAAGCACGCATTACCATTCGCGATAACTTAACCCAATTAGTGCCTATTTTCGGCAAGCAAAATTACTTACTAGGTGATGATTATTCGATGTTGGATGTTGCAGTAACACCATTGTTATGGCGTTTGGATCACTATGGGATCGTCTTGCAAAACCAAGCGGCGCCAATACTGAAGTATGCAGAGCGTTTATTCTCAAGACCTTTGTATGCTGAAGCCATGACACCTTCAGAAAAAGTGATGCGGAAGTAATAGCTAGCAAGCAATGATTGCTGTATTGCATTCATTGCTTGTGCATCAAACGCGTGTAATTAAATGACAGAATTCACTTCAACAAAACCCTACATGGTACGCGCGATTCACGAATGGTGCGTAGACAATGGTTGCACGCCACACCTGTTAGTTGCTGTGAATAGTCAAACACGAGTGCCGATGGCTTATGTAAAAGAAGGTGAGATTGTACTTAATCTTAACTACACGGCTACTAAAGACTTGCATATCGATAATGAGGTAATCACTTTTTCAGCACGATTTGGTGGCGTATCTCAAAATCTATATGTACCTATGAGCGCAGTAAAAGGTATTTTTGCTCGCGAAACTGGCCAAGGAATGTTTTTTGAAGTTGAAGCATTGTTGCCAGTATCTGAGTTAAAAGATGCTAGCGTTTCAGAGTCCGAACCTGCATCCGACCACGCAAAACAGACAAATAATAAAAAACCTACGTTAACTATCGTAAAGTAGCTTAACTTTTTCCAAAATATCAGTATAATACGCAACTCAAATAAACGCCGGATTAGCTCAGTTGGTAGAGCAGCGCACTTGTAATGCGAAGGTCGTCAGTTCGATTCCGACATCCGGCACCAAATTCTTAAACATTTACCCTTTTATACATTTGACAGCAAGTCAAATTTTCAGCATAATCGCGGGTTCGGTTTGGAGGGGTGGCCGAGTGGTTAAAGGCGACGGACTGTAAATCCGTTCTCTCAGAGTACGAAGGTTCGAATCCTTCCCCCTCCACCAAAGTTTTTAATACACAGAAGTTGTAATTGTAATAGTTAGAGCCTGTTGGCGTTGGTTTAGATGGGTACGCGGGTGTAGCTCAGCTGGTAGAGCTTCAGTTTTCCAAACTGAATGTCGCGAGTTCGAGTCTCGTCGCCCGCTCCAAGCGCGAGTTTGCAAGATGTATTTTGCAATACGTGTTATGAATAATTAGCGCCCATGTGGCTCAGTGGTAGAGCACTCCCTTGGTAAGGGAGAGGTCGCGGGTCCGATTCCCGCCATGGGCACCATGACTAGTTTTAAAGTTGTTAAATAGAATAGAAGTATCACTTTAATTTGTACAAGTTTTATTAATTCTAATAAAACTTATAGTTAATAAAATTTTGTAAAGGACTGAAGCAATGGCAAAAGGTAAATTTGAGCGGACCAAGCCGCACGTCAACGTAGGTACAATTGGCCACGTGGATCATGGTAAGACAACATTAACGGCAGCGATTACAACAATCCTGTCAAAAAAATTCGGCGGTGAAGCTAAAGCTTACGACCAAATTGATGCTGCACCAGAAGAAAAAGCACGCGGTATTACAATTAATACAGCACACGTTGAATATGAAACAGCTAACCGTCACTACGCACACGTAGACTGTCCAGGCCATGCCGATTATGTTAAAAACATGATTACCGGCGCAGCGCAAATGGATGGTGCTATTTTAGTATGTTCAGCAGCTGATGGTCCGATGCCACAAACACGCGAGCACATCTTATTGGCTCGTCAAGTAGGCGTTCCATACATTGTTGTGTTCATGAACAAAGCCGACATGGTAGATGACAAAGAGTTATTGGAACTTGTTGAAATGGAAATTCGTGAGTTGCTTAGCAAATACGATTTCCCAGGTGATGACACTCCAGTAATTATTGGTTCAGCTAAACTAGCATTAGAAGGTGACCAATCAGAATATGGCGAACCAGCGATTATCAAATTAGCTGAAGCGTTAGATACATACATTCCAATGCCAGAACGTGCAATTGACGGTACATTCTTAATGCCAGTGGAAGATGTGTTCTCTATTTCAGGTCGTGGTACTGTAGTAACAGGCCGTATTGAACGTGGTATTGTAAAAGTGGGTGATGAAATTGAAATTGTTGGTATTAAGCCAACGGTTAAAACCATCTGTACTGGCGTAGAAATGTTCCGCAAACTGTTAGATCAAGGTATGGCGGGCGACAACGTTGGTGTGCTTTTACGTGGTACTAAACGTGAAGAAATCGAACGCGGTCAAGTATTGTCTAAATCAGGCTCTATCAAACCACACACAAAATTCACAGCAGAAATCTATGTGCTAGGTAAAGATGAAGGTGGCCGTCACACGCCATTCTTCAACGGTTACCGTCCACAGTTTTACTTCCGTACGACAGACGTAACGGGTGCAGTAGAATTGCCAGCAGGTACAGAAATGGTGATGCCAGGTGATAACGTATCAATCACAGTCACTTTAATCGCACCAATCGCGATGGAAGATGGTTTACGCTTTGCGATTCGTGAAGGTGGCCGTACTGTGGGTGCTGGTGTAGTCGCTAAGATTATTGAATAAGATTTAATTGTAATAATCAAGCTACGCTATTTATAGTCGTAGCTTGTTGTATTTAAAGTTTAGTGTTGTAAAGATTTTAGTTGTAAACGACAGGCCAATAGCTCAACTGGTAGAGTATCGGTCTCCAAAACCGAGGGTTGGGGGTTCGAAACCCTCTTGGCCTGCCAAATTTGGAGTGAAGATTTATCTAAATTGTTAATTTAGATAAATCAGCTAATCAATTTAGTCACTATTTTAAGTAAATGCTAATTAAGTAAATTATGATCAACAAAATTAAGTTGTTGGTGGCATTTTTGCTACTTGCTACAGGAATCGCTGGGTTTTACCTGTTGGCAGATAAGGCTACGGTTCTACGTATACTTGCTGTGCTTGCAGGATTAGGCGCAGCTATGATGGTAATTTGGACGACGCCAATAGGCCAGCAATCACTTGGATTTTTTGGTGAGGCAGTGGCAGAGGCGCGTAAAGTAGTATGGCCAACACGTAAAGAAACTGTGCAGACAACATTGGTTGTTTTTGTGCTCGTTGTCATAATGGCGGCATTCTTGGCGGTTGTAGATATTGGCTTTGCTTATATGGTGCAGTGGTTAATGGGACGGAGCGCGTAATGAGTATGAAATGGTACGCGGTACAAGCCTTTTCTGGCTTTGAAAAGTCTGTTCAAAAAGGATTGGAAGAGCGCATTGTTCGCAATGGCCTTCAAGAACAGTTTGGTCAAATTTTGGTGCCAATTGAAGAAGTCATCGAAATGAAAGCTGGCCAAAAAACAATATCGGAACGTAAATTGTATCCAGGATATGTTTTGGTGCAAATGGCGATGACTGATGAAAGTTGGCATTTAGTTAAAAGTACGCCACGCGTTACGGCCTTTATTGGTGGAAGTGCACAAAGACCGACGCCAATTAAAGATAAAGAAGTCGATATCATCTTGCAGCGCATAGATGAGAGTAAAAGTAATCCTACGCAAAAACTCACTTTTGAAAAAGGTGAATCGGTGCGGATTGTTGATGGACCATTTAAAGACTTTTCAGGCAATGTCGAAGATATTAATTACGAGAAGAGTAAATTGCGTGTATCTGTCGTTATTTTCGGACGTTCAACACCTGTAGAGTTAGAGTTTAGTCAGATAGAAAAAGAAGTTTAAAGCTGTTATTTGGTTTGTAGTAAGTATGGAAGTCGTTAGTTAAATTAACAGGGGAGCTAATTTTATTTAGCGTTTGCACCCACATTAGGAGTTATAGCATGGCAAAGAAAGTCATAGGCTACATTAAACTGCAGATTCCTGCAGGTAAAGCCAACCCAAGTCCACCAGTAGGTCCAGCATTGGGTCAACGCGGTTTGAATATCATGGAATTCTGTAAGGCATTTAATGCCGCAACGCAAGGTGTAGAGCCAGGATTGCCAATCCCAGTGGTGATTACAGCGTTTGCTGATAAGAGTTTCACCTTTGTGATGAAGTCGCCACCAGCAACTATTTTAATCAAAAAGGCGGCTGGCATTACTAAAGGTTCACCACGTCCTCATACTGATAAAGTAGGTAAAATTACGCGTGCGCAAGCTGAAGAGATTGTAAACACCAAGCGTGCAGATCTTTCTGCAGCAGATATGGATGCGGCGGTACGTACTATTGCCGGTAGCGCCCGTAGTATGGGTATTGAAGTGGAGGGCGTATAACATGGCTAAAAGAATTGATGCGCTACGCGCAAAAGTAGATCGCAACAAATTGTATGCTGTAGTTGAAGGTTTAACTATGGTTAAAGAAAATGCAAAAGCAAAGTTTAATGAATCTGTTGATGCTGTTATCAATCTAGGTATTGATGCACGTAAATCAGACCAATTAGTTCGTGGCGCTTTGGTGTTGCCAAACGGAACTGGTAAAACAACGCGTGTTGCCGTGTTTGCACAAGGCGCACAAGCAGAAGCAGCTAAAGCTGCAGGTGCTGATGTTGTTGGTTTTGAAGATTTAGCAGAGCAAGTTAAAGCCGGTGTCATGGATTTTGATATCGTGATTGCAACACCAGATGCGATGCGTATTGTAGGTGCACTAGGCCAAATTCTAGGCCCACGTGGCCTAATGCCTAATCCAAAAGTAGGTACTGTAACGCCAGATGCAGCAACAGCAGTTAAAAATGCTAAAGCCGGTCAAGTGCAATACCGTACAGACAAAGGTGGCATTGTGCATTGCACAATTGGTCGTGCTTCTTTCACGATTGAGCAGTTACAAGGTAACTTGGTCGCACTAGTGGATGCTTTGAATAAAGCAAAGCCAGCGGCTACTAAAGGTGTTTACCTTAAAAAATTATCAGTATCTAGCACTATGGGTGCTGGCGTACGTGTTGATCAGGCGAGTTTAACCGCCTAATTGAAAGAATGATAATAGGCCCTAGCTTAGCTAGGTCTATTAGCAAAGGGCTTTGGGCTCATTATTTTATGTTGACTCTAGTCAGCAAAAAATAATGTGGTTATCAAAGACCGTAGGTGTCCGTGAGGACTTAATGTCAGTATGTTTAAGGCGGGTGAAAAAGGGTTGGTAACTTTGACCTCTGCTGTAAATATACTAAACCCTACGCAGATGGCGTATCCCTAAACAGGAATAATTACTCCTGGTAAATGATCGCCGTAAAATGGTTTTTGGTGTTTTAACTAATACTAAAAGCAGATTCTGTTTTAGTGATAAAGCAGAGATTTTAACGGAAGGAGAAAAGACCTTGAGTCTAAATCTTACAGAGAAAAAAGCAGTAGTTGCAGAAGTTAGCGCACAAGTTGCTCAGGCGCAAGCCATCGTGCTTGCTGAGTATCGTGGTATGGGCGTGTCAGACATGACTGTATTGCGTTCAGAGGCTCGAAAAGCTGGAGTATATCTACGTGTATTGAAAAATACACTAGTACGTCGTGCAATTGACGGTACACCATTTTCGGCTTTAGCAAACAATATGGTTGGTCCGTTGGTATTTGGTATTTCTGCAGACCCAGTGGCTGCGGCAAAAGTAATGAACAATTTTGCCAAAGCAAATGACAAGTTTGTTATCAAAGCTGGCGCTATGCCAAATCAGGTGATGGATGTTGCAGGTGTTCAAGCATTGGCATCTACATTAGGTCGTGAAGAGTTGCTTGCTAAATTTGCACGTACACTCAACGAAGTGCCAACCAAGTTTGCACGTGCGCTTGCGGCAGTTCGTGACGCTAAAGCAGCTTAATTCATCAAGATAGCTAATTAAAGCAACATTATTAAATTTTAAGGAATATTCAAATGGCAATTTCAAATAAAGATATTTTAGACGCAGTAAGCAATATGTCAGTGTTAGATTTAACAGCATTCATTAAAGAAATCGAAGAGAAATTTGGCGTGTCTGCAGCAGCAGTTGCAGTTGCAGCATCTGCAGGCGGAGCAGCTCCAGCTGCTGCTGCTGAGCAAACAGAATTCAGCGTAATTCTTTTAACTGCTGGTGAACAAAAAGTTAGCGTAATTAAGGCTGTGCGTGAATTAACAGCATTAGGTTTGAAAGAGGCTAAAGACTTAGTTGATGGCGCACCTAAAGCTATTAAAGAAGGCGTTAATAAAGCAGATGCAGACGCAGCATTGAAAAAATTGATTGAAGCTGGGGCAACTGGCGAAATCAAATAATTCATTCGTGAATTGATGGTTCTAGGCTGACGGGTAACCGTCAGCCTTCGCCGTTTATAGCGACGCAATAAATGTAACAAAATGTAAGCTAGTTTCATAATTTTATTAAAATTTTTAACACATGAAGTTAGAAATAAAAGTGCTTTCAAGTTTTATAGGTTATTTGTATAAACAAGTGCTTTAATTTCTGCCCTCAAATATTAGGAGATGCAATGAGCTATTCCTTCACTGAAAAGAAACGCCTTCGTAAAAGTTTCGCTAAGCGCGAAAGTGTTCAAGAAATTCCATACTTACTTGCAATGCAGTTGGAATCTTACGCGGCCTTTTTACAAGCCGATACACCTGCTGATAAGCGGACTGAAGATGGGTTGCAATCAACTTTTGCTTCTGTTTTTCCGATTATCAGTCACTCAGGCAATGCCCGTTTAGATTATGTAAGCTATCAACTTGGTGCAGAGCCTTTTGATGTTAAAGAGTGTCAGCAGCGCGGTTTAACTTTTGCAGCACCATTGCGTGTAAAAGTGCGTTTAACCATCATGGATAAAGAGGCTTCTAAGCCAACCGTGAAGGAAGTGAAAGAGCAAGAAGTGTACATGGGTGAATTGCCTTTGATGACTGAAAATGGCTCATTTGTAATTAATGGTACTGAGCGCGTGATTGTTTCTCAATTGCATCGTAGCCCAGGCGTATTCTTCGAGCATGATCGTGGAAAAACACATAGCTCTGGAAAATTGTTATTCTCAGCACGAATCATTCCTTACCGTGGTTCATGGTTAGACTTTGAGTTTGACCCTAAAGATTACTTGTATTTCCGTATCGATCGCCGCCGTAAAATGCCAGTTACAATTTTGCTTAAGGCGCTAGGTTATACGCCAGAGCAAATTATTGGTACATTCTTCGACTTCGATACATTCAATATCAGTGCTAAGGGTGTTGAGTTTACCTTAGTGCCAGATCGTTTACGTGGTGAAGTAGCAAAATTTGATATCGTCGCTAAAGACGGAGAAGTGCTAGTTGCCAAAGATAAGCGTATTACCGTTAAGCATATTCGTGAGATGGAAAAAGCGGGCGTTAGCAAAATTGCTGTGCCGCAAGATTTTATTTTAGGTCGTGCGCTGGCTAATACCATTATCGATAAAGAAACTGGTGAAGTGGTTGCTAATGCCAATGATGAAATTACTGAATCATTATTAGAAAAATTGATAGATGCTAATGTGAATCAAATTAGCACGCTTTATTCTAATGATTTAGACCATGGTGATTACATTTCACAAACCTTACGTATAGATGAAATTCCTGATCAATATAGTGCGCGTGTTGCAATTTACCGGATGATGCGACCAGGCGAGCCACCAACTGAAGATTCAGTAGAAGCTTTGTTTAATGGCTTATTCTTCAATGAAGATCGCTATGATTTATCACGTGTTGGTCGTATGAAGTTTAATCGTCGTGCATTCCCTGTAAAAGCGGAAGAGCGTCAATCAAACTGGATGCGTAAGTTCTATGAAGAAAAAGGCGCACGTGGTGCAGAAGGTGCTTACATCCTTTCAAATGATGACATTCTTGCTGTCATTGGCGTGTTGTTAGAGTTACGCAACGGCCGTGGTGAAATTGATGATATTGATCACCTAGGAAATCGTCGCATCCGCTCTGTGGGAGAGTTGGCTGAAAACCAATTCCGTACAGGCTTGGTACGTGTAGAGCGCGCTGTGAAAGAGCGTTTGAGTCAAGCGGAATCAGATAACTTAATGCCACATGATTTAATTAATGCAAAACCAGTTTCTAGTGCTATTCGTGAGTTCTTTGGCTCTAGCCAATTGTCACAGTTTATGGATCAAACTAATCCATTATCTGAAATTACCCATAAACGCCGTATTTCTGCATTAGGCCCAGGTGGTTTAACGCGTGAGCGAGCAGGTTTTGAGGTGCGCGATGTACATTCAACTCACTATGGTCGCATGTGTCCAATTGAGACACCTGAAGGTCCAAACATTGGTTTGATTAACTCGCTTGCTTTGTATGCGCGTACCAATGAATATGGTTTCTTAGAAACGCCATATCGTCGCGTAGAAGGTAATAAAGTATCTAGCACGATTGACTATCTTTCAGCTATTGAAGAGAGTCAATACATGATTGCGCAAGCAAATACTGACTTAGATACCAAAAACATGTTTGTTGAAGACTTGATTTCATCTCGTCATCACAATGAATTTACAATGACTCAGCCTGATCGTGTGCAATATATGGACGTTGCACCAGGTCAAATTGTATCTGTAGCCGCATCACTGATTCCATTCTTGGAACACGATGATGCAAACCGCGCATTGATGGGTGCTAACATGCAACGTCAAGCAGTGCCATGTCTACGCGCTGAAAAAGCGGTGGTAGGTACGGGGATTGAGCGTACGGTAGCTGTTGACTCTGGTACAACTGTACAAGCACGTCGTGGCGGTGTTGTGGATTATGTTGATTCAGGCCGTATTGTGGTGCGTGTGAACGATGATGAAGCTAAAGATGGTGAAGTTGGTGTTGATATTTACAACCTGACTAAATATACGCGTTCTAATCAAAATACCAATATTAACCAACGCCCATTAGTACGAGTGGGTGATAAGTTATCACGTGGTGATGTCATTGCTGATGGTGCATCAACTGATATGGGCGAATTGGCGTTAGGCCAAAACATGTTGGTAGGTTTTATGCCTTGGAATGGCTATAACTATGAGGATTCAATCCTAATCTCAGAACGAGTGGTATCAGATGATCGTTATACTTCAATTCATATTGAAGAGTTAACAGTTGTAGCGCGTGATACTAAACTAGGTGCCGAGGAAATTACGCAAGATATTTCTAACTTAAGCGAGCGTATGTTGGGTCGCTTAGATGAAATTGGTATTATTTATATTGGCGCAGACGTTGAGGCGGGTGATGTATTAGTTGGTAAAGTGACGCCAAAAGGTGAAACGCAACTGACCCCAGAAGAGAAGTTGCTACGTGCAATTTTTGGTGAAAAAGCATCTGATGTTAAAGATACATCACTACGCGTTCCTTCAGGAATGAGCGGAACGGTAATTGATGTGCAAGTATTTACGCGCGAAGGTCTTGAGCGTGATTCACGTGCACAACAAATTATTGATGACCAGTTGGCGCACTATAAAACTGACCTTGCCGATCAAATGCGTATTGTAGAAGATGATGCTTTTGGGCGTATTCGCCGCTTGATTGAAGGTAAAGTTGCTACTGGCGGCCCTAATAAGCTGAAAAAAGGCGATACACTTTCAGCAGAATACTTAGCTTCAGTTGGTCGCTATGACTGGTTTGATATTCGCCTAAGTGACGAAGAAACAGCGCGTCAATTAGAGCAATTGAAAGACAGTTTGGCGCAAGCACGCGTTGCTTTTGATAGCAAGTTTGAAGAGAAAAAACGTAAATTGACGCAAGGTGATGAATTGCCAGCGGGTGTACAAAAAATGGTTAAGGTGTATTTAGCTGTTAAGCGTCGCATTCAGCCTGGTGACAAGATGGCGGGTCGTCATGGTAACAAAGGGGTTATTTCAAAAATCTGTCCTGTAGAAGATATGCCACATATGGCAGACGGTACGCCGATGGACATCGTGTTGAACCCGCTCGGCGTTCCATCACGTATGAATATTGGCCAGATTTTAGAAACTCACTTAGGCTGGGCGGCGAAGGGCTTAGGTCATCGCATTGATGAAATGTTGCAAGCGGAAGTGAAGGTTGCTGAAATTCGTAAGTTCCTTGAACAAATTTACAATGACAGTACGGGCAAAAAAGAAGATATTAAATCGTTCACTGATGCTGAAGTGTTAGAGCTTGCTAAAAACCTTAAAGACGGCGTGCCATTTGCAACGCCAGTATTTGATGGTGCAGCAGAGTCTGATATTAAAGCAATGTTAGATTTAGCTTTCCCAGACGATGATGCACGCACTAAACAATTACAGTTCTCTGCCGGTAAAACACAAGTAAAACTGTTTGATGGCCGTACGGGGGATGCTTTTGAGCGCCCTGTAACTGTTGGTTATATGCACGTATTGAAATTACATCACTTGGTTGATGACAAAATGCATGCACGTTCAACAGGTCCTTACTCACTGGTTACTCAACAGCCATTAGGCGGTAAAGCACAATTTGGTGGTCAGCGTTTTGGTGAGATGGAGGTTTGGGCATTAGAAGCTTATGGCGCTTCATATACCTTGCAAGAAATGTTAACAGTTAAGTCTGATGACGTTACTGGCCGTACTAAAGTATATGAAAACATCGTCAAAGGTGAACACAAGATTGATGCCGGTATGCCGGAATCATTTAACGTGTTAGTGAAAGAAATTCGTTCACTCGCCATCGACATCGACCTAGATCGTAATTAAGGAGAATTCACATGAAAGCTCTATTAGACTTATTTAAACAGGTAACGCAAGAAGAAGAGTTTGACGCAATTAAGATTGCGCTTGCCTCACCAGAAAAAATCCGCTCATGGTCATATGGCGAAGTTAAAAAGCCGGAGACTATTAACTATCGTACTTTTAAACCAGAACGTGATGGACTGTTCTGCGCCAAGATTTTTGGCCCTATAAAAGATTACGAATGCTTATGTGGTAAATATAAGCGTTTAAAACATCGTGGTGTAATCTGCGAAAAATGTGGCGTTGAAGTTACATTGTCAAAAGTGCGTCGTGAACGTATGGGTCATATTGATCTAGCTTCACCAGTCGCACATATTTGGTTCTTAAAAAGCTTACCAAGCCGTTTAGGTATGGTATTAGATATCGCCTTACGTGATATTGAACGTGTATTATATTTTGAGGCATTTATCGTTGTAGATCCTGGTATGACGCCTCTTACACGAGGTCAGTTATTGACAGAAGACGACTACTTGGCAAAAGTAGAAGAATATGGCGATGAATTTAATGCTGTCATGGGTGCAGAAGCCGTGCGTGAATTATTACGTACTATGGATATTGAGCGTGAA
>Ga0268283_1000915_pt1 | contig 16030 bp, 8 predicted proteins | sample saktaG_13_FD_190140 | JGI IMG/M metagenome (GOLD analysis project Ga0268283, IMG submission 190140) | Saline water microbial communities from Sakinaw Lake, British Columbia, Canada - sak_2013_06_06_36m | ecosystem: Environmental > Aquatic > Non-marine Saline and Alkaline > Saline ... | reverse complement strand
CGGACTGAATTACGCCGTGTATACCGACTCCCGGGTTTGTCCAATGTCCGGTGAGCCAAAGGTTTTTAATCGGGGTTTCATTGGCAGGCCGATTGGCCAAGGAATGCGGTGTATAATCCCATCCGCCAACAGCCCCCATGGCATTTCCGGTATAACGAAAAAGCGTGTCCGGGCTGGCCGCATCTTTCACGACTATTATTTGTCTCAGCCCCGGAATGACCCCTTCTGCCACCTTAATCAGCCGCTCCGTTATCTCCGGTTTTTTCTCTTCCCAGCCACCAAAGTCTTTGATGCGATAAGGCATTGGGGCAAAAAGAGTGACAATATGGTGTCCCGCTGGCGATAGAGATGGGTTCACCAGAGTGGGTATCGATATCACATAGGGCATTCTTTCAATGTCACCTTTCAAAATTGCCTCGTATTGCGCATCCATGTCATCGCTTGGGTAGACCAGGTTGGCGGGACAAAGCCCTGAAGGTATGGCTGTGTCCCCTTCAATGCCCAGATAGACGCTGAACGCCGAGAGCGTCGGCGTTAGCTGCTTCAGCCGATCAGCAAACGCAATCGGAAGGTTTTCTTCACCCACCATGGAAAAAAATGTCAAATTTGCATCCACATTGGAGACAACGGCACGGCCTTCTACTTCCTCACCGTTTTCCAGTATGACGCCCGTGGCGCGACCTTCTTTGAGCACGATTTTTTTTACCGGAGATTTCAGGCGTATCTCTCCTCCTTTTCCCCGAATCGAATCCGCCAGCGGTTTGACCAGGTGAGTGATGCCGCCTTCGGGAAGATAATTCCCGTGATTACAGATAGAGCCGTTAAATCCGGAAAGAATCAGCGCGGATGCCCGTGAAGGCGGAATCCCGAGATATCCCCAGAAGCCGGAAATAATTGCCTTCAGCCTTTTATTATTGATACATTCATCCAGAAGTTCCTGAAATACCTTGCCTGAATATCGCTCCACTGAAGGGATAACTTCCGGCAACTTCCCTATGCCATCATAGATGTCATCCATTTTCCGGAATATCTTTTCTATCCCGTCCGTTTCCTCGGAAAATAACTTTTTAAGCAGCGCCAGGTAATTCTTTTTTCCCTTGGGAACGGCGTAGGCGGCATCCGGAAAGATGAAACGCAAAGAGGGATCGAACTGAACAAAGCTGGGAAGAATCTTCATGTCCAGGGAAGAAAGCACCTTCATAACCGGACCGCCAACATGGGTCTCAGCCACCGAATGAAGGCAGGCCTCAAACAGAAACCCTTTTCGAGTAAAATATCCCTGGCAACCGCCAACCATATGGCCTTTTTCCAAAAGGAGTACGCGCTTGCCTCTTTTCAACAAGGCCAGAGAACAGACCATACCGCCTAAACCGCCACCGATGACAATACAGTCATATCTTCCCGCTGTGGGCGCCATTTTTCCTCTCTTCCTTATCGGTATCAGAGCAGTCCTTTTATATTCAGAACGGCCCAAATACGTGACTTGATCATCGCCCAAGCCGGCCATCTGACCTACCATTTTTTCTCCTGAGGTCATTCGGACCAGATTGGATAGAATGATGGGTTCTAATCCGACTTTTTTCACCTCACCCCGAAGTTACTGCGCTCAAAAAAAAGGCACATGAACACCATGGTAGAGGATTGGTGGTCGATCGAGTCCTTGATGTTACGAGATTTGACTATCTCTCCTTTTTCTTTACTCAGATGTGGAAAGATAGGTGTGTCGCACTGTATCCATCTGATCAATTCAATAAAAGGGGGCATCCATTTCGCTGGCCTATCCACACCCGGACATCAGTTATAAATTTCTGTTGACAATTGCTCTATATGGAGGAGGGACTTCATATAAAGTTTGTTCTAAACAATAAAAATACATATTCTACAATAACAATAGGCCAGCGAAATGCAGACCCCCTTTCAATAATTTCAGGGAGACTGAACTTCTGGTAGTGTCGGTGTGTTTCATTGACATAAATCTACAAATACATGATAAATTAATATGTTATATTCAGCGAACAAAACCAGAAAACATCGGGAAAACGGTCAGTTACTAATCGTGTCAACTATATACCAACTCTACCGGATATATTATCTCGCTATTATTCCTTTGAGACAGCACAGCCCAAGTGATCTCCGGGGCTGTGCTGCTCTAATTCTCCCTTAGCTATTAAACTGCCATCCCGGCACGAACAGCATCTGAGATCGTGCCTTCAAGCCAGGCGTTCTCATCATCCTTCGCATCACCGATGAAATAAATTTCAGACACCTTACCCTGTATCGCCCTGTAAAGGTCATCATTTTTCCGGTCCAGTTCCATCACCATCACCGTATCGGCTTCGAGGGTTATCTTTTCGCCGGACTGGGTCGAAATAACCATACCACTATCGGTAATCTGCTCGTAATTGACCCCCACATGAGCGGTGATATTTGGATTGGCCTGCATCCAGGGGAAAAATTTGAACTGTATCCACAGATTCATTCCCTTACCTAGTTGATCCCCGTTCTCAACGATGGTGACCTGCTTGCCGCGTTTGGCCAAAAACTCGGCGGCTTCAAGCCCCTTGAGATCTCCCCCGACCACAATGACCCGTTTCCCCACCGGCATGTATAATTTCGACAACTTCGACATCATTCCGGAACTTAAATACTTCAAATAACTCTTAGCCATGTCTTTTAACTGGCCGGTAGACACCACAATGGGCTTGTCGATACCGGGAATCTCAGGCAAAACGGAGTTACTGCCGGGAGAGAGAATAACTGCGTCCGGCTTTACCTTTTCGACAAGAGCAGGCGTAACCGCCGTCCCCAGAGAAAGGGTTAAATTGCTGATTTTCTTCAACTGGTTGTCGTACCACTTGTAGGCCAACGACAAATCGTCAAACTCCGAGCCTTTGATAAAGCTTGACAAGGGCAGGAGGCCGCCGATACTTTTTTCCTTGTCATAGAGGGTCACCTCATGGCCTCGAAGAGCAGCAACCCGAGCAGCTTCCATACCTCCGGGGCCGGCTCCCACTACCATCACTTTCTTTTTCTTGTCCACCTGGGGGAAATCGATCCCGTCGCACAATTCGTACTCACGCCCCATAAACCCGTTCCAGCGGCACTGGACAGGGGTATTGGTAAAGAGATGTGATAAACAGTTCATACAGCCGACACAAGGTCGTATATCGTCGAACCGGCCTTCCTTGACCTTGTTGGGATAAGCCGGGTCCACCATCACTCGACGGCCTAGCCAGACCATATCAATAATGCCTTCCTTCAGTGCTTTTTCACCGTTTTCACAATCAAGCCGTCCTACACCCGAAACGGGTATCGAGACGGCCTTTTTGATTTCGGCGGCATATTTCAGAAGTGAACCCTCGGGAATCCGTTTCGCAAATTCCTTGGCAGTTTCAGGAATTTCCGGGTAAACTACTTGATCTGGCGCCCAGCAAACATAGAACTCATTGTAACCGTAACCGCTCGACTGGATATAATCGGCGCCCGCGGCCTCAAACATCTTCGCAAATTCAACCGCCTCCGGGTTTGTGGTGCCAAGCGGATGGCCCAGCTCAATGGCGGACATGCGAACCCCCACCACAAAGTCAGGTCCCACCAGTTGACGGGTTCTTCGAAGAATATCACAACCGAACCTTGCCCGGTTTTCCAGGGTTTCGCAGCCGTATTCATCGGTTCGTTTGTTCTGCATGCGGGACAAAAAGGAATTGCCCATGGCATAGTGCGCCAAGTGAATCTCACACCCGTCAAACCCTGCCTTTTTCACGCGAAGGGCGGCTTGAGAATAGAGCTCGATTTTCTCTTTTATTTCCGATAGGGTCATTTCCCGGGCCAGTTCCATTCCCGGTTCCGGCGGCGGGTCTATTCTGCTCGGTGCTACGGGCTGCTGCCCGTCGACGGATTTATGGGCCGGCCCGGCATGCGTAATCTGCACAAAAACGGGGCAATCATGCTGGTGAATGGCTGCGGCAAGTTCCGATAACCCGGGGATATACTTGTCATCATCAACACGAATATGCGGAATGTTGCTGGCGCCCAAGGGGTATTCGCAGCAACTCTCCTCAACGATAACCAGTCCAACTCCCCCTTTTGCGATGGTGGCGTAAAATTGCTTTAGCCGCTCCCCAACGCTGCCGTCCGGCTCCGGGTAGATGAACCACTGGGAAGATTTCACCATCCGATTCTTTAATGTGACATTTCTGATCTTTAACGGTTCAAATAGTTTCTTGAATTTCTTAGCCATGAAAAACCTCCAGAAAAAAGCTCATTGTTGATTGCTCATAGTGGGTCGGATTTAAAAGATTGAAGAAATCGCCTTATCTTATCAGAGATAGCTTCGGCTGCATTATCCACGGCATAGGTGCCGCAATTTTTTAATACATGATGGGTGGCCTGCGGGTAGGCCTTGCAAGGCGCATCAAAATACGGCATCAATACATCATTTTCACCGCACAACATTAGCATGGGACACTTGACTTTATTATAAAGCGCATAGGCATCCTGTTTAAAGACCGCAATATAAGCTTCATGCCACCGTTCACCCGCCCGCAGGGTATCCAACGCTTCTCGATGGCAAAGATCCTTGGGATGATCCGGATCAAGTCCCACCACCCGATCCCATATCTTCATCAGGTGGCTGCCGTCGTCCTGGATTACCATGGGGTCGATGGCCGTATCGAGCCATTGCTGCCGCTCAGCGGGACTCAGCCACACCGGCCCATCCATCATCAGCGTTTTCACCCGATCCGGTTCCATCGCGGCCATTTCCACGGCGATCGCAGCCCCGGTGTGATGACCAAAGGCATGAAACGAGTCAACCCCGAGATTCGAAAGCGCCTCCAGAAGAACATGGCTATAGTAGGTGGTGGTAGGGGCATTCGGCGGATAAAACGACTGCCCGAAACCAGGCGTATCCATAGCAAACATCGGGAACTTTCCTTCAAGAAGCCCCATGAGTTTCTCGTAACTTTGAGATGAGCTGGCCGTTTGGTGAAAAAATGCGATCGGGGTTTCCAAACCACCGTCCATGAATCGGTAATGAACCTGTCCGTCGCTGGTATCGACATAACCTTTTTTAATCATTTTACCCTCTCTTCCTATGCTGTTTTACGGCGAAAACACCTGATGGATTCGAATTCTCTGCAGTCGCCAAAGCGAATCCCATGTTATTTGCCGCTGAAGGCACCGATCAGTTTTCGTTTCCGACGAATTTAGATTCCTGGGGAACGATGTGTGCAAGACGGTTATTCTCAACCTCATCACCCACAATAAAGCGCGGCCGGAAATAATAGACCATCGCCGGCATCACCAGCAGCGCGCTTATCGCGGACACCCCGATCCAGACGGCAATCAGAACGGCCATTTCAGCCTGAAAACGTAGTGTAGAAAAAAAATACCAGATGATCGTGGATAAAACGAGGGGGACTGCTGTTATCACCACCCCGCGCCCGGCCTGGCCCAATGCATTGTAAATGGATGTCTTCATGTCGCCCAGGGCTTGATATTCTTCCTTGATGGCATCGACCACATAAAACGCGTAATCGACCCCTAGGCCGATGCCTAGCGCGGCGACAGGCAGGGAATTAATATTGAGTCCTATGCCCATCACGGCCATGTAGGTAAACGTGATGGTATTGGAAAGGAGTATCGGGACAATGAACATGATTCCCGCCACTCCCGAGCGGTAAGTAATGGATGAGGTTATCAAAACGACGATCAGCGCCAGGGCGATGCTTTCAACCTGACCGGAAAAGATCACTTCGTTCACGGCCGCTAGCACGCCGATCAATCCTCCGGCAAGCTCGTAGCGTGCCCCTTTCATGGGATTTTTTTCGATGTAATCCTTTATCCGCGAAATGGCGGTACGGATGGTTTCACCCTTGTGGTCCCGGAAGTAAAAGGTGATACCGGCGTTTTGGTAGTGGGAATCGCTGAAACGATCCAAATCTCCGGGCTCCGTGCCGGAAAGGAAGACGAAAAAGAGCTCTCCATTCTCGGTTTTATCCCGCCCCACTTCTTCATATCGCGGGTTTCCTTCCACAAAAACCCGCTTGATGGCCGGTATGAGATCCGCCAGACTCAACGTTCCGCCGATTTCTGCCTGTCTTTCGCAATACCGCTGAAACCGAACGATATTATCGAGAATTTCGGGTTCCTTTAATATGTCATCCTCTTCTCCTCTGACCAGAACGAACATTCGATCGGTCCCAAGAAACCGTGAGTTGATTTCCGTCACTGCGACGTTGTAAGGGTGGTCCTGCCACAAGAGAGGAGAACCGGGATTGGCGTCACCGATATGAATTCTGGCGCCGAAATACCCACATACGGCAATAATCACGAAAGACATCACAACTACGGTACGACTCTTCTTCGATGTGCTGATGCTACTGAATAAATCCAGTAGTTTACTCATCACCGGCGAAAGACTGAAGGGATGGATAAACCGATCCGGATGCGGTACCCAGGATAACAGCACCGGGGCAAGGACAACACCGGTTATACCGATACAGCTCACCCAAATGGTTCCAATGACAGCCGATTTTTGGAGCAGCGGGATCGGCGCCATGGCAACCACGATAATGCAGCCGGCATCCGCAACCACGCTCAGTATCCCCGGAGTGAACAACTGGGCAAGGGTCGATTGAGCGGCGGCCCTGGCGGTATCGGCTCCTTCGGCGATCATCATATCGAAAAGATTCACCGCTTGCACGGAGTGGGAAATCACACGTGCCGTAATCAGAAAGGCAATGACCACGCCGAGAGGGTCGAGATTGAGTCCCAGAAGACTGGCAATCCCCATCGCCCAGATGGCGGTGATGCAGGCGGCTAACAGGGGGATGAGGCTTCCTCTGAAACTTCGCATGAAAAAGACCAGCAAAATGACCCCGAAGGCCCCGCAACTCACCAGGAATATCAATACGGTCTGAGGCAGATAGGACCGGATGATCCCCTGGAGAATGGGCTCTCCCACGACGCTGAGCTCAAAGCCTGCCCCCCTGTGCTTTTCTACCAGTGCAGTCGCCTGCGAATAGACCGTCGAGAACTCCATTTCACGCTCGATAAAATCGGCCGTAATCAGCGCTGCCTTGAGGTCCTGTGACACATAAGTCCCGTAAACGAGTCGATTGGAAAGAATCGATTCCTTCAGTTTTTCGATCTCTTCGTCATTCTTGGGCAGGTACGGCCACATGAGGGATTTCGTTTTGATGCCGTAGGCACCCGATTTTACTTCTCTTACCTTCTTCGATGCAATGGAGTAGATCTGATACGTGTTGATTCCGGATATCTCCCGAATGTCATTTGTAATATCCTGTATTTTTTTTAGATTTTCCATCGTAAAGATATTGCCCTCTTTGACCTTCAACATGATGGAGATCATGTTGGAACCGCCAAATGAAGACTTGAACTCATGGTGTACCTTGACATAGGGATGAGCACTCGGCATGAGGTCGTTGAAAATGGTGTGCACCTGCGCCTGGGTGCCGAAGTAAAAGAACAGTCCCGTCAGGGCGGCGATAACGATAACCACCGGGATTCGCCAATAAATCAAAACTCCCGCGATACGTTCAACTGATTTCATTTGGAAATAACCTCACCAATAAAACTCACATTATAATAAGTAGGACCACTTCCCGTCTTGAAGTATTCCCTGGGTTCCGCCGACAATGACCACGCCGGTTTTCAGCTTTGCTATGTCCGTATGCCATAGAAGTTCGGTTTTCGAGAGTTGATGCGAGGACCATTTGTCCGCTGCAGAATTGCCGATAGCTACCACACCCATATTCCCCACGGCGATATACCGATCCCCTTCCCACAGCACGGAAAGAAGATGCTCCTGGGCAACCGTTTGATCGGTGGTTTTCCAGGACTGACCCCCATCCGTCGATACCAGGACGAAACCGTCCAATCCCACTGCAACCCAATTGTCCGAATCCCGGAACGCCACGCCGAATAGACTCGATTGCACCGGACTCGGTACATCCTGCCAGGAATCGCCGCCGTCTAACGTTCTCTTGATGTGGCCAAACTCGCCGACCATGACACCCACACGGGAATCCGCAAAGGCGATATCGTTCCAGGCCAGATCTTCTTCGGGAATACGGATAGACCAGGTGGCACCCCAGTCACTGGATGCGATCACCATTCCCATGGAGCCCACCGCCCACGCCTGACCGTTCGGAAGGGTCTTTACCTTGATCAGTTTATTGGCCACCTGGGATTTTGGAACCTCGGGGGCATTCCAAGTGGTACCTCCATCCGTTGTCACAACAACGATGCCGTTGTTTCCGACGCCAACGGCTCGCTTTTCATCCCAAGCCGAAACCCCTTGCAGATGATGCGTGGTTCCGGATTCCTGATTTTCCCACGTTTTGCCGGCATCCTTGCTCTTCACGATTTTACCGTTATTTCCAACCATCCATACAATCCTATCCTCAAATACAGTAATCCCATACATGCTGTCCCGGCGCTCGATCACTTTTGGGATGAACTTTTCGGCGGAAAATCCTGTCGGAACAAAGGACTCCGAATAGATGGCCGCAACGAGAAGAACAGCGGTTCCAATTATGGTGATTAAAACATCGTAGAGTCTTAGTTTCATATCTTGTCCGATTTCAACTGTTTTGAATTTCCTTTCCCCGGGACATACTCCCGGGGAAAGGATCGATAACGACACAAGGAGTCCACCGTCTGATCGGTCACTGGGGCATTACCAGGAGACCCTCGGTGCCAGATCCTGACATTTCTTGTAGTTGGGATCTTTTTTAAAGTTTGCATACCCCGAGGTCGGATTTACATCCCACTCCGACTTGAAGGGACCAGGTTCCTTATATCTTCCCTGAGCGATCATCTCCATAATCTGTAGGTTTGCATCATTTTGTCCCAGCGGGGGATTTCGAAGAGAAGCCTCGCCTTGGAAATAGATGGTGCCATGGTTGATCTTCCAGTCCATGGCGTGCCCCTGGTCCGCTGAAACCCCCCAACTGGTGGGCGCATCAACGCCTCTGACCACCACGCTCGAATTGTAGAGCATTTTTACGAATTCACCTTTTTTGTCATAGGCCTCCGAATAGTGAGGGACCCAGGTTTCCGCATCGACGTACCAGACACGACGACCATAGGGGTGCTCCTCCGGCATCTGACCTTCGATGATGTAGACCGGCCGGGGTTCCCAGTCATCCAACGGATTCCAGAAAGGGGGTCCGCTCATGTCAAGGGAAGGATAGTTCGCTGCCCCTCCTTTGTCGTCCTTGGGTGTCCAATGGGGATAACGGCCGTGCTGACAGGCCAGAATCCACGTTTTTCCCACCAATTTATAGCTGGGATACCAATTGGGATAGGCGGAGAATTGTGAAATTTCATCGTTTAGCTGATCCGTTCCGCCGATGGGATCGAACCAGGCGCCGCCGGAAATACGCCGGGTACGACGCATGGACTTGATATAATACCAGCCATCATCCTGGCTGTCCCCCCCCATGTAACGAATTCGAAACGATCCCAACCCCATGATGTCATAGGGCTCACGGGCCAAAAGCACCTGCTGATAAAAGGTCTTGCCATCATCGAGCAAGTTGGGTTCGCTCAAACGACCAGTCATTACCACTCGCAAAAAACCCCACATCATGGTGCGGTCAAGCCCTTTATCTCCGTCAACCATCACATAACCGAATTTGGGGATGAACTCGAATTCGGCTCTTGGCCACCCACCGCTGAGATAGGTATTCCAGATGATTTTATCCGCGATATTGGGATCTTTTTCATCCAGGTTTGGAAACGCCAGGCCTGAAATATATCCAGTGACATTCCGGGTGGCGGGATCAAATTTAACCTTACTGGAATGTTTCTTGGTATTCTCGATCCAGCGCGGATCAACCGGAACCACCTCATAATTTCGCAAGAATATTCGCAGGTTCTTCTCCTTGATCCACCGCTTCACCATGGGTGTCGTCAGGTTGTCGATCGTCTTTCCATCGATGGTTTGGGAAAGCATCTGATCCAGATTGCCCTTGTTGATTTCCATCCCCTCTTTCAACTCGGCGGCAAAAGCGATGGGACCGACAAAAATTAAACTTATGAGCAAAGCCAATGCCCTCAAAGGCATTTGCGATTTACAAAATCTAATTATAAACATTTGTTACCTCCCTTAATTCCATAATTGAATTAATCGGCAATCACCCGATATTTCCCGGCCTTCCGGCGGCTGGGCCCGAGTTAGAACAAATACGACACACTGGCGTAGGCCTGGCTGCTGTTGGAGAAAAGGCCGAAAATATAAGTATTGTCCCCTGTTTGACCGGGATCGGTATGCCCCTTGTCATAAAACCAGTCGACCTCAATTTTTGCGCGCCAGTGGTCACCTAATTGAAAACTACACGAGGGAATAAGCAGTCCGCCGCCTTCGCGCAAATCCCCCACCCAGGCAAGTCCCGGAGACACCCTTCCGCTCAGGTAAGACCAATTGAGCGCTAAAGTCAGCGATGGGTCATTTTGGTGCCTGGGAGCTGCGTTTCCCAGAGAATACACAATATCGTCAGCAGAATCATAGTTCGTGATCCAGACATCGTAGTACTGCGCCAGCAACAAGGGCGCTTCCCGGCATCCAAGAATGTTTTGCAGGAACCCGAGGTTCTTCTCGACCGCAAACATCGTGATGAGAGTTTCTTTTTCAGCAACCCCTTTCAACCCTGGGATGCCATATTTCGTCCCTACCTGATAGGGCTTGTTTGGTATGTAGGCAAGCTCGGTCCGCATCAAGCAGTCCATCATATTGGAGTAATAATTTCCCGTGATGCCGAAGACATCCTGTACCGGAAAAACAAGATCGCCCAAAGTACCCTGCGGCATTTCCTTGTAGTATTTGGCCGGGCCGAATAAGGCTCCTAAAACGGCCGAGTTCGGGTTTGCGATCGGCTCGGGACCCAGCGTGCGGAGCCAGTTTAAAGTCAATTCTGACGACATAATTTTGGTGCTGAAGCGCACGCCGCCTGTGACATCGCGCACATCTCCATCTGAAAAATGGTAGTTGTACGGAAGTGTATTAAGAAAGTTAAAGCCTCTATTGGGAGGTGCCGCCCATCTTCCGCCAAAAACATCTAAAGTATCACCGATATCCTGGTTCCTGTCGATCCCAGGTTTCACAATCAACTGCAATCCGCTGTTAATTTCGGGAAATTGGATATCTGCATTGGCCATCATGAGCGGCTTTTTTATCTCTTCTTTTGACGGAATGAAAGATCGCCAGGTCCAGTCCTCGCCGTTAATCCGGTCCATGGCCCTGAAAAAATCCACCTTTCCCCAGGATACGATCTGTTTGCCGAGTCTTAAATTGGCACGACCCGCGATGGGAATATCCGCATAATACTCACGCACATCGAAATCGTTATATGCTCCCATCAGATCATAATGACTCATTGTTTCGAGCGTCCTCAAATAATTCGTCTGATACTCCTCAACCGCCCGGATAATACTAGAGAATCTCACGACACCAAGGTTCAGATTGGCATCGACCCACAGGGTGGTTCGAGCCATCGACATATTAAAACTGTCATTTCCAGGAACCTCGGGCGGATCCTGAAGGTTCATGGAAAGCTCCTCTTTCAAATAGCCGTTTACCGTCAATCGTTCGTCAAAAGCTGTCAGCGCATAAGCATTCTTCGAAGCAACCCCCACCAGGAGCAACCCCATTACGATCGCACCCAGTGTCAAGATTTGATAAAGAATTCCGCTATCTCTTCGCATCTTTCCCCTCCTCTTTGGTTTATCTAACAAAAAACTCCCATTGGCATTGAAACGAATAATGGTTATACCCACTTCACCTCCCTTTTTCTCGATCTTCATGACATCCTTTCCCCCAAACTGTCTGCTTCTTTACAAATAATGCCCGTCTATTTTGATTGATGGAATAATCAAGAGCATTTTTATTGCCGGAACACTAAATGGCGGTGGGCACCTTATCCAGCTCGATCTTCCGTTCCATCATGGCGAAATGACCGTTATGTGCACCCGATTCGGCCATTCGGCGAACAATAAAATCTTCGGTCGATTCCAGAACATGAATATGTGCAGCGTTGGCAGCGACCATTATGTCGCCTGCCTGCAGTTCCACCTCCACCCACTCACTGTGCAAAGGTGCTATGGATTGGGTAACCTTGGCCTCTCCCGAAAGCACGGTCCAGATTTCCTTGTGAGGATGGAGTCTCCTATAACCGGCGGGAAACCTGCAGTCGCAAATTGCAGCGCTTTGTTCAGCTATCAACGGATTGACAAAACTTTTTCTTTTGCCTGTGCCCCACTCGAAAAAATCATTCGGAGAGCGGTCCGGCGATGTCATTACGACAGACCGAGTTCCTTCCATGTAATCGATGGCTCTAGCCTCTTCTCTCCGCTGCCAGCCGTTTCGAAGCCAAGTGGGCAAATCCCGATCCCTATCGAGACGGACTGTGAGCAAATCCTGCCAATGTCTGAACTCGAAGCGTTCCTTACAATCGACAAACGGCAATGCTCCCTGACCGGAATCAACGATGCCCAGACTCTGAAGTCGAAGGAGGCCGCCTACATCGTAAAAAACCTGCCCTTCCTGCTCTCCCACATTACACAGAAACATATGCGCATGGCCGAAACGGGCATCTGACTCTGTTGAATGAGTAATAAAATTAGTGCCTTTGGGAACGGCGACGACATCTCCCAGGCACACTCGGACGGTTCTCTCGGTGTTATCAAGTGCGATCATATCCACCGCAGTATCCCCGCCCAGACAGTATTGCACTTCATCATGCCCGAACTGCCAATCCACATGCCCCGGAAACAGCTCAAGACCGGCTTCCATCCCATGTTCACAGATCATGGTCTTGAAATATACTTCGATGTTGAATGCAGGAATCGGCAGAAAATAAAATTCTTTCAGATTGGATCGATGAACGACCGGATAGGGAAATCTGGCCAGGGGATATTCCAGCCGCCGAAGCGCCATGATGGTTTCCAGGGTAAGACCATCATCGGAAAACGCATTTTTGATCTCCCGGATTTTAGCTTCAGTCAGATTTCCTTGTTGAGAATGCCGTAACGTCCACAGATAGGTTTTTCCTTCGCTGAGAAGCTTGACAAGATCCGCACACATAACACCGGTTCCTCCTTAATAAAGTTTGAACTTAAAAATACGGTGATTCGCTGGTGCTCGATCCGGGGGCAGATCGCCCACGGTTTAAATTCGGTTGGAGTGATACTGTTACGCCGGCGATGATATCGCCGGCGAAACAAATTTTACAGCGATGGTATCTTCAAGACGCGTTCCGCATTTCCATAAGCATAGAGCTCGGTTTCTTCCTTGCTGAAGACGATTCCATGCTCCTTTCCGATTTCAGGCAAATTTCTGAGAAGATCGGTAAATTTTCTCGATTCTACACGGTCGTCCGGTAGCGTAAATCCAGGCAAATCGGTGCCGAACATTACCCGGTGAGCACCCACGATATTGAACTGTATACGGAGCATCTGCAGCAGTTTGGGGATATCCATCGTAAGTCCGGACACTTTTTCGTTCCAGGCGGCCGTATCGAGGTAGACATTGAATTTACTTCGGGCGATCCCCATGCAGTCCTCCCACCACGCCGTACTGGCGAAGGTCTGAATGCCCGAATGAGCGATAATGATGGTCAGATCAGGGAAATCCACAGCGACCTTTTCGATGTACTGCGGGTGAGAAGGCCAGCTTTCCAGCGCCGGGCAAAAAGTATATCCGCTATGGGTCAGCACCGGCACACCGAGTTCCACGGCTTTTTGATAAAGCGGATAGCACCGGGGATCGTTCGGCGTAAAGCCCGTCGGCGGATAAATCTTGAGCCCGATGGCACCGTATTCGGTTACCGCCTTTTCAAATATTTTGACAGCATCCATACGCCGCGGATCGACGCCGGCAAAGGAGTATACGCGGCCGGGGTATTTCTTTGCATTTTCACAAGAAAATCTGTTGATTTCATCTTGCGTGTAACCTTGATCTTCCCGCCACTCCGGGCATTTCTGATCGTTATACTTCATAAAACCCCAGTCCAAAGGTAATATTACAGACACGTTTGTACCGCAATAATCCTGGTCTTCGATAATCCGTTTGCCATCCGGATCCAAGGGCAGAAAATTTTCAGAGCCGATCGCGCCGCTTTTTAGAACTTCCTGCTGGTCCCCATAAGGGAATCTCATGAATTTGGCTCCCACCTCGGCAACCGACCACTGAAACGCTGGAGGGAAAAAATTCATATCCTTCCACCAATGGGTATGCATATCTATGACTCTCATTTTTAGGCCTCCTTTAAGCTGTTAACGTACCGGTTATAATCATATCTTGTGGCCGATGAAAAACCCATCCGCCACGGCGTTCCCTATTTTCTTCGGCTGAACCGCATCGCCGATCACATAGACTTCATTAAACTGTTTTCTCACTTCATCTTCCAAGGGGTTGTAAGGCACAGCACCGAAGGCGACGATGACATAGTCGGCCGGGACAAGCACTTCCTTACCCTCGGAGTCGAACGTCACGACGCCTTCTGCCGTAATTTGTCTTACCGTATGATTAACCATTATTTTCAGATTTTTCTTTTCGGAAAAGCGATGCATCAGGGTCAATCGCGTGATAAGTTCCTCATCCAGCGCACATTCGGCAAGCATCTCAACCACGGTCACATCAAGCCCCGCCTCCGAAAGTTTATCAGCCGTTCCGGCGCCGGCGCATCCACCACCAACGATCACCACATTGCCACTTATTTTCCCGGTCCAGAGGAGTTGGTCGTGATTGGTAAAAACGTTAGGCCTGTTGAGCCCCTCGATTTTCGGAACCAGTGCCTGAGCACCGGTAGCCAATACGACCACATCGGGCCTCTCGGCCAGGAGATCGTCCAGAATTACTTCTTTGTTTAAAACAAGCTCAAGATTTTCAAGTTTTTTGAATTGGCTGTCATAGTATCGAACGAGATTATTAAACTCTTCCTTATATGGCGCCGATGCCGCCAGTTTGAACTGTCCGCCGCACAGCTCGGCACTCTTCTCATACAACTTTACCGAGTGCCCCTTTAAAGCAGCTATACGCGCGGTTTCCATCCCCGCCGGCCCACCGCCGACGATTGCGACACGCTTTACAACTTTCGCTCGAGAAGGTGTTTCGGCGAATTCAGACTCCCTTCCCGCCGTTGGGTTGATGGCGCACCGTATGGAAAGGCTTTTCAGTATGCGATCAATACATTGGTTGCAGGTGATACACCGCCGAATTTCATTTTCCCGCCCCTGGGCCACCTTGTTCACCCATTCGGGGTCGGCGAGAATACCCCGGGCCATGCCGATAAAATCGGCTTTTCCCTCCTGAAGAACCACCTCGCTCAGCTCCGGATCATAGAGCCGGCCTTGAGTGATAACGGGAATGTCAACGCTTCTCTTCACGGCGGCGGCATAGTCGGTCAATATTCCTTTGGGTAAATAGATCGGCGGAATAATCATATGCATCGATTCGTAAATGCCGGCGCTGGCGTCAATGGCATCCACACCGGCGGCTTTCATCCGCTCGATAACCCGAATCGACTCTTCGACCCCCCGTCCACCGGGAAAACATTCATCGATCGACATGCGCACAACGATCGGATAGCTCGGGCCGACTTGCTTGCGACATTCGGCCATGAGCTCCTCAAAAAAGCGCATCCGCCTGTCAAAATCCCCGCCATACTCATCGTCACGGGTATTGTATAGCGGGCTGATAAACTGCCCGATTAGATAATTGAGTGCATGGATGTTTAGCGCATCAAAGCCGGCCAGCATAACCCGGCGAGCTGCAAGACCGTATTGCACGATAATCTTTTTGATTTCTTCAATGGTGAGAACACGGACGGGCCTCTGCGCCACTGCCGCCACCCTGTCCCCGACCCCCACATTCTTCATTTCCCGGATCCCTTCCTGCCCCCGGTCATAATGAAACCCCATGGACTGAGCACCGCCTCCGGCGGACACCAGAATGGCAATTTTCGCACCGGCACGATGAACCGCCTCGGTCAGCTCGGAAAGC
>Ga0268283_1000914_pt1 | contig 16032 bp, 12 predicted proteins | sample saktaG_13_FD_190140 | JGI IMG/M metagenome (GOLD analysis project Ga0268283, IMG submission 190140) | Saline water microbial communities from Sakinaw Lake, British Columbia, Canada - sak_2013_06_06_36m | ecosystem: Environmental > Aquatic > Non-marine Saline and Alkaline > Saline ... | reverse complement strand
AATTGTTTTAACTGCTTTGTATATTGTATTTAGTCGTGAAGCATCGCCCACTGCTGGTGTTACTGGTGCTGGTGTTGGTTGTAATGAGCCTTGTCCTGTTTGGAGGATACGTGATGAAGCATAGAAAGTTTTGCCTGATGCTACATCACTTGGTGATGCATCACCTGATGGAGTCCAAGTAGAAGCAGAATAGACCCGATTCCACATAGTTCCCCAGTTACCCCAAGAGCCGGCGGACTCAGAGCCAAATGAACTAGAAAGAAGCGAATTATAGAGAGTCTTAAAACGAGAAGTACTACTTGATTCTGGCGTACTCCCCTGTTGTTCGGCAAAGACAAAAACTCCAAGACGAACGAGGCCATACCCTAAAAGAATGATAAAAACTCCAAACAAAAATCCGGCGACGCATATAGATCAATAGTAGCAGAAAAATGAGTATTGAAGTGTTGACTAATTCATCCAACTATACATCTAGTGGTCTTATTTTGATGAAAGCATTATACTGTGGGGTATGCAAGATTTTGCGCGGATATGGAAACAGCGAAAATTCGGGAGAAATAGCGGGATTTTAGGAAAGTTCAAAAGGATTAGTTGGGATAAACAAACGATCCTAAAATATCTGGGACTGACTGCCCTCTTTGGCACAATTGCGGGGATTTTACTATTTCTGATTGTGGTTGCCTGGGTATCACGGAGTCTGCCTGATCCCAATAAAATTGTCAGGCGCGAAGGATTCTCGACCAAGATCGCGGACCGTAATGGTGGGACACTATATGAACTATACCAAGACTACAACCGGATCCCGGTCGCGATCACCGACGTACCAGAAATACTCAAGCAAGCGACGATTGCAATCGAAGATAAAGAGTTTTATACCCACCAAGGTTTTAGTACGATCGGCATCATCCGCGGAGTACTGCGAGGGGTGACGACAGGTAGAGCGATCGGAGGATCGACTTTGACCCAGCAGTTAGTGAAAAATGTTTTGCTTAGTTCTGACCGGACTTTGACTCGCAAAGTGAAAGAGCTCGTGTTAGCCATGCAGATCGAAAAGAAGTTTACCAAAGACGAAATTTTGCAGATGTATCTAAACGAAGCGCCTTATGGTGGTACGGCGATCGGGATCGCGGCGGCGAGTGAGCGCTATTTCGGGATTGCTCCAAAAGATCTGAGTTTGACCCAAGCGGCGATCCTGGCTGGGATGCCACAAGCACCCTCACGCTACTCACCTTATGGGAGTGATAAGCAAGCTTATGTAGCCAGATCGATCGCGGTCCTGCGCCGAATGCGTGAAGATGGACGCATAACTAAAGAACAAGAGGCGGCCTCGGTGGCAGAACTACCAAAAGTCGAGTTTAGATCCCAGTCGGCGGCCCTCAAGGCCCCTCATTTTGTCTTTTATGTCAAAGATCAACTAGTAGACCTGCTTGGGGAAGCACTAGTTGAAGAAGGTGGCTACACGGTGACGACAACACTCGATACTGAACTCCAAGACTTTACTCAAACGGCGGTCAAAGAAGAGATCGACAAACTCGAAAAGGTCCATGTGACAAACGGGGCGGCGATGGTGATGAATCCACAAAATGGAGAAATCCTCGCGATGGTTGGATCTAAAGATTATTTTGCGGCCGATTATGACGGACAAGTGAACGTAGTGATGTCGCAGCGCCAGCCGGGATCAGCGATAAAACCAGTGACCTATGCGACGGCTTTTGCCAAAGGTTACTCCCCGGCCTCGATGCTTCTGGACGTGCCGACGAAATTCCCTGGCACCAAAGAGGGCGAGTTTTATGAGCCGAAAAACTATGACGGCAAATTTAATGGTCCGATCCAGTTACGATTCGCCCTCGGCTCGTCGCTCAATATCCCTGCTGTCAAGCTGTTATCGCTCGTGGGACTCAAAGATATGCTTCAGACCGCCTACGACATGGGTTTTGATAGTTTGGCTCCGACGGCGGCTAACATGTCTCGCTTTGGGCTGTCGGTGACTCTAGGAGGTGGTGAGGTCCGTCTGTTTGATTTGGTCCATGCCTATTCAGCTTTTGCTAATGGTGGGGAAAAAGTCGAGCCAGTTTCTATATTGAAAGTGGTCAAAGATGGCAAAACTTTATATGAAGCTAAACAAGCGAAGAAGCAAAGAGTGCTGAGCGAAGAGGTGGCATTTCTCGTCAACCATGTGCTTTATGACAACAATGCTCGCTTACTTACGTTTGGGGCTAATAGCTACCTGAATATGAACGGCAAGTCGATCGCAGTCAAAACTGGTACGACCAACGATAAACGTGATAACTGGACCATCGGCTGGAGTACTAAAGCTGTCGTTGGAGTGTGGGTGGGTAACAATGATAACTCGGCGATGAAAGAGGTAGCTTCAGGTGTAACTGGTGCCTCCCCGATCTGGCGCAAGATCATCCTCAAAACCTGGGATAAATATAAAGGAGATGATTTCGTCCCACCATCAGGTGTAGAGGCCAGACAAGTGGATTCGATTTCTGGCTATCCCGAACATGATGGCTACCCAGCTCGGGCTGATTACTTTATCAAAGGGACCGCACCAACTGAGCCTGATCCGATCCATACCAAAGTCAAGGTATGTCGGGCAGATAATAGTAAGCTCGCGACCGACACGGATATTGCGACCGACAATTTTGATCTTAAAGAATACTTTGTTCTCAAGCAAGAAAGTAATGCGTGGGTCAATGATGTACGAGCTTGGATAGATGGTCAGAGCAATGATAAATACAAAGTCCCGACCGAGTATTGCTCGAGTAGCACTGATACAGTGATCGGATTTGAAAAACCAGGCAATCATGAAAAATTAACTAGTAATACTTTTGAAGTGCGACTACGTACAACTACCTCGAAAGAAATAGAATGGATCAAACTTTATGTCGACGGATTAGCGCGTGAAACGTTTAATGGTGACAAGGTAGTCAGTACGACGATTACAGTCGATAACAATAAGCCCCACGAACTCAAAGGAGTGGTGCGAACCAAGGACGGTCAAGAAAAAGATACAACTCTCAAGATTGGGGTAAATGTCGAGTGGGACTTCGCCTCCCCTACCGCAACTCCGTCGGGGATCTAAGATTTGGAAGATATTGCGAGTTTAGATTTGAGCGTGGCGATGATATTTGATTTGTCGGTATCTATGTTTTTACTATCTGCCTCCCAAGTGAGGGTCAAGAGATAATTGTTGATCTTGTCATCCATCTTTGTCATGGATTTGCAGGTGATACCAAGCCAGTCACCTTTGAGCGAATCGATAATCGTCAAGATATCTGCATAGATAACTTTTGTGGGCACAAGAAGAGAAAGATCCTGGGAAGTGGTGTGACCAAAGTCAGAGACGATCCCAGTATAACTGACGGTATGGGGTAAGAGCGCGGTAGTCACAAGGGTGTAACTAGTTGGAGTAATGCTACCGATAACCTTCCCAGCGACTATGATCTCCAAAGCTTTACTGATCGTATAGTTTTTGATGCCATGGGATGACATGAGAGTAGCCAGGGAGTTTGCATCAGCCATGACGGTAAGGAGTCTACCTTCGAGATAATTTTGCTCGTTGCGACGGAAAACTTTGCCGAGTTCGAAGACTTTGATGCCTGAGAGTTTGTGTTTTTTGTAAGTGGATAAAACGTGGGTAAGTCCAGGAATCAAATCTGTACGGAGAGCATTTTGGTCGGATGTGAGGGCATTGACGAGGACGACCTGGTCTACCCTCCCCTCTGACTGTGTCAGAGAGTTTGTGATGTGCTCGTGCGCGCCTTGGGCGACGAGGAGATCACGCAAACGGTCCTCGAAACGGTAGATGGGATCTGTAATATCATTTGGGACGGGAGTCGAGAGCGCAATCAGGGGAATATTTTCATAATTGTGGATGCGGAGGATGTCTGAGACGAGATCATCCTCGACTTCGATATCGGTGCGGAAATATGGGACTTCGAGGGTCAAAGTATCTGAACCCTCTTCGATGACGATATATTCGAGAGATTTGAGAATTTTTTTGGCTAGTTTGAGATCTAGATCCATGCCTGAGAGGAGCTGTAGACGACTGAGACGGAGCTTGATCGTTTGAGGGGTTGCGGGAGTCGGGTAATAATCATCGTTGATGTAATAGCTACCACCAGCCAGTTCTAGAATGAGACCAGTGGCGCGGTCGAGAGCGAAATCGATCAGGCGAGGATCGAGGAATTTGTCGTCGCGCGAGACGGTTTCGTTCATGATCTTTAATTGTCTAGATGATTGTCTGATACTACGAGAGTCGTAATTGCCGGCATCGAGGACGATATCGGTCGTAGTACTCGTGACGCCTGTGCGTTTGCCGCCGACAACTCCGAGGATGACTATGGGTTCGCCTCCGGTCGTGATGACATGACTAGCTTTGGTTAGCTCAACTTCGGTGCCAAGCAGAGTAGTAATTGTTTCTCCTGGCTTGGAGGGTCTGATGGTGAGGTCACCCGCTAGTTTAGCGATATCTTGGGCGTGCATAGGCTGACCATATTCGATCATGACAAAGTTGGTGATATCGACGATGTTGTTGATCGAGTCCATGCCGTAGGCTGATAGACGATCGACTAGCCATTTGGGCGAAGGTCCGACTTTGATCCCACGGAAGATGCGAGTTTGGAAGCGGCGGACGACTTTAGACTCGACATTCACCTTGATTAGTTCATCACTTGCTGATTTGAGGCCGGGCTTGGTATAAGTTTTGGGGAGCGTGAGTTTCACTCCTTCAAAAGCGGCCAAGTCACGGGCACAACCGAGCATAGATAAAAGATCTGAACGATTGAGGCGCTGTTCGAGATCCATGACATTTGTTTCATCGAGTGGTTTGTCGAGCATCAACCCGAGCTGGGTGAAGTCGGCCGAAAGCTCTTTGATTGATTTCGTCGTTTCGACGTAGTCTTTGAGCCAGATTAGAGGTATTTTCATAGATAGGCTATTTCACCTCCATAGAGTTTGCGGATATCTTCGATCCCATATTTGGACATGACTAATCGGTCGAGACCCATACCAAAAGCAAAGCCAGAATAAATCTCTGGGTCGATGCCACAGGCTTTGAGGGTGTTGTAATGGATCATGCCACTACCTAGTACCTCGATGAAGCCACGGAATTTGCAGATTTTGCAGCCGGAGCCATGACAGAAGCGACATTCCATATCGACTCCCATGCCAGGACTGACTTCGGGGTAGTATTTGTAGCGAAAACGGAGTTTAACATCAGCACCGAATAAAAATTGATGAAATTTCGTGAGGGTATCTTTGAGATGGCCAATAGTAATACCTTGGTCGACGACAAAACCTTGGTACTGATAGAAGAAAGCGCTGTTGGTCAGACTAGTTGTCTCGTTGCGATAGCATTTGCCTGGGACAACTACGCGGAGAGGAGGTTTGTTGCTACTTAGAATACGAGTCTCTACAGACGAAGTGTGGGTGCGAAGGAGTAGATTCGGCTCTTCGATAAAGAGCGTATCTTGGAGATCGGTGGCGGGGTGTCCCTCGGGGAGATTGAGCCGTCGGAAGTTGTACTCGACATCTTCGATCTCTGGACCTTCGCCGATAGAGAAGCCCTGGTAGCGGAAGAACTCGTTCATCTCCCGGATGATAGTGGTCGTCGGGTGTAATCTACCCATTGGCATGGGAATGCCAGGAATGGTTAAATCTTTGCCCAGTAATCCAGTACTCCCGTGTTCTAGTGATGATTTCTTAACTTTGATGGCTTGCTCCTGATCTTTTTTGAGATCATTGAGAATGGGGCCATAGGTTTTTTTATCATCTAAGGCTAGGCCTTGCAGGCTCTTCATGATCAGCGTAGTACTACCCTGTTTGCCGAAGTATTTGAGGTAGAGCGCATCGAGATCTGACTGTGATTTGACGGAGTCGAGATCGCTACTGAACTGAGTTTTGAGAGCATCGATTTTGGCTTGCATAGATTTATTTTACCTTAGATTGCCAACAAGTTGGGAGAGTGTTTGATAAATGATAGCTAAGCTACTAATGTTTACGTATTCACTGGCGCTGTGCATACCCTCACCACTCGGTCCGTAAATGACAGCCGGCGTATCTTCAAAGTAGCGAGCGTCTGTAGCCCAGTGCATACTACCAGTAGGTTTGCCACTATACTCTACAAGTTGATCTACCAATGCACTAGGGATGGATTTTAGAGGACCGTCGAGATGGAGTATCTCAAGATCATCGCAATAAGATCTCAACTTTTGGATAATTACTTGTGGATCATCGGTCGGGATATAGCGACAATCTATCCCCAGCTTGATCTTTTCGGCTACTTGATTTTGACCGTTAGTTGTTTTGACTAAAGTTGGAGTCACAGTAGTTTTCCAGACGGGTTTTGAGTATCCGTATTCATTTTTTAGAAAAGATAGGATTTTATTTAACTTGAAAAGTGGATTGACACCTTCCCACGGCTTGGCGGCGTGAGCAGATTTGCCTGAGAAAATGGCATCTAGCCAGATTACCCCCTTTTCTTCTGTAGCAACAACTAGATCGGTAGGCTCTCCGGTGATAACTAGATCGTAGGGCTTGATAAGTTTGTTTTTGATTATGTTGTCTGCGCCATCTGGTCCCCCGATTTCTTCGTCGCCGGTAAGGAGGAGATCGAACCCACTTGTAGTTTGGAGGAGGTGAATCATGACAGCTACTGCACCCTTCATGTCGAGTGTGCCACGACCATATATTTTGTCCCCAACAATATTTGTCTGAAACTGGCTCTGGCTGGCTGGCACTACGTCGATGTGGCCAAATAGAAGCATTTTGACATTACTGTTTTTGCTTGTCGCGTAAAGACTAGAAGTTGCTTTGTTCTTTATGATTTTGACATCATAATCAACTGAAGCTATTTCGCTTGCTATAAAATTGAGACACTTTTCGACCTCTACTTGATTGTCTGTTGTACTCTCATAGCTAATAAGCTTAGTGAGTAGATCCACAACATATTTTTGGTTGTACTTGTTTTTGTTCATATGACTCCTATTATGCAATAATAATTGATTTCTGTCCTATATTGGACTTCTCATATTTTTAGGATTTTCCCTAGTGTATCCAGCATAGACATTTATGATACTATCGATGCTTTTGATCACTTCCATGATCCCAGCATGTACCCATGGATCTAAATTAATCACATGAAGCGACTTTTCATAGTGATTTGCAGTCTTTCTCAATCCTACCTGCCACTCAGGTATAGCTTCTTTGGATGATTGCCATGGTCTGACCATCGCTGGTTCCAGGCCTGATTGTATGAGCTTGTTGACCATTTGAATGTTGCTTATGGGTAGATAGCAAGTGATGATCTGAAGTCCTAAATCTAATCCTTTATCAACCAGAGAGATGATCGATTCAGCATTATCTCCTTCGACAAAGCCTGATGCGTCCGGAGTGATCACTATACACTTGGCCCCATCTTTTGTGAGTTGAATTATGTCGCCCGTAAGCTGGGTATGTAATAATCCACTCGAATTAACACTATTCTCTATCTGTTTTTTGACTAGAGATGCTGAGGGGAGAATTTGCCCTACTAGTTGCCGATCTTTGTCCTGGCTAATAAGAGACCTTGCCATATTATCTACAAGTTGCTTTATGGATGGTGCTGGCCATTTGTTTATTTCAGAATCAAATGCAACATTCCTTTTGGCGAGAGGTAGTCCACTCATGTGAACCATACTTTCTCTGGCTGGGCCAGTCTCATTTTTATGTGAGTAGACGACATGTTTGCCTGTTTCTACGGATATGGGATTTAGTCGTAGGTCATATGCATAGGCTGCTTTTTGCATGCCAATTTGATCAGCTCTAACGTCAGCCCATGGAACAACTCCACTTGCTATCGCTTTTTGTTTTAGATTCTCTGTAAGTCTATGACCGAGCCCTTTTGCCCGATTATCCGGATCTACTAGAACTCGCTTGATCTCTGCCATGTAACCGTCTCCAAGCACCGCAGTGCCTAGGATACTGCCCTCGCTGACGGCGACGATTCGCTTATTTTCTGGTCCTAGCTCGCTACGGAGAGCATCTGGATCGTAAACTGATTCGAACGGATAACCTGGCATACCACGTCTAGCAAGACCTGCTAGCTCTATGGCGTCTTCTGGTATTGCCTGTCTAATGTTGATTTCTTTGCTCATATATGTCCTTTAAAACGTAAATTGGTAAATGCGGGGATACAAAAACCCCCGCTAGTTTGCGGGGTGGCTTGGGTAAAATTTTTGAAAAAAGTTACGCTACAAACGCCCCGCTCTTAAAGGGGGTAAACCCGCCTGCATCAGCTGTGCTGGAAGCACTGCGGGCAGGTGATTGTTTGTTTTCGAGTTTGGTGACACGATCTGAAGTCTCTCCGGCTAGTAAGGTAGTTTCGGCGAGAGTTTGAATAATCTCTTTAACATTTGTGTCGATGCGATTGACTGTGATCGTAAGAGATTTGACCTTGGAATCAAGCGAAGAGACCTTGGAATCAAGCGAAGAGACCTTGGAATCAAGCGAGGAGACCTTGGAATCGAGTGAGGAGACCTTGGAATCAAGCGAGGAGACCTTGGAATCGAGTGAGGAGACCTTTTCGAGAATTAGATCTAGTTTCTGATCGGTGGAAAGATTTTTGATTGCCATATATTTTTCAATATACCCCCTAGATACGCCAAAAGCAACCTTCCTGCCGCATGACCCGTATTAGTGGGAGAGCGCGGATGGTTGCTCCTCGCGAAAGCAGACTATACACTATAAGATGGAAATTTGTCAACTGGCAAAAGATTAGGCATTCACTTGTTTGGCAATGACGGCAAAAGTGGTCGGATCAGTGACAGCGAGATCAGCGAGGATCTTGCGGTCGAGTATCACGTTCTTTTTGGTCATATTGGAGATGAAGCGGCCGTAGGTGAAGGAAGCATCGAGGGCGCGAAGCGCGGCGTTGATGCGGATGATCCAGAGGGTGCGGAAGTTACTCTTGCGGTCTTTGCGACCTTGGAAAGAGTAATCGAGGGCGTGGAGGTAGGCTTCGTGGGCAACTTTCCAGAGACGATGCTTGGACATGCGGAAACCCTTGGTGCGGTTTAAGACTGCTTTGTGGCGAGCGCGTTTGGCTGGGCCGTTGGTTACTCTTGTCATATTAGATTAGTCCTAGTATTTTTTTGATGCGGCGGGCGGTGCCGAGCGTCAAGAATTTGGTAGCTTTCATGCGTCTGATCTGGGCTTTGCTCTTGTGAGCGCGGCGATGTCGCATATTTTGTGTGCGGCGGATAACTTTGCCGGTCGCGGTCACTTTGACGCGACGAGTAAGTGATCTTTTGCTTCTACGTTTAGTTGATTTCATATGTTTTTATTTCTTTTTGGCCGGATTCAAGATTAGGAATAGTTGCTTACCTTGGAGTTTGGGGACTCCATCGGCAGTAGCTATACCTTCAAGTGCGAACAGAATCTTTTTGATCAGATCATGTCCAAACTCGACCTTGGTAATTTGGCGACCGGTGAATTTTACCACAATCTTTACTCTGTCGCCATCTCCCAAAATATCTTTGATTCTGCCGAGACGAGATTCCATATCTCCCTGGGCGATAAAGGGCGAGAAACGGATTTCTTTGATTTCGACTTTGCCACTGGCGGCTTTGCCCTCGCGCTCTTTTTTGGCTTCGAGGTATTTGAATTTTTTGAAATCAATGATTTTGGCGACGGGAGGCTTAGCCATGGGGGCGATTTCTACTAGATCTAGGCCACGTTCTTGGGCGATATTTAGGGCTTCATTTTTGCTCATCAAGCCGACCTGTTTGCCGGTTTCGTCAACGACTCTGAGTTCGGTAGCTTTGATAAACTGATTAATGGCGGTAAACTTCATGATGGCATTATAGCTTACTTACGATCTCTTGACGTAATTTGGCGATAACTTCGTCGAGAGTAAGGGTAATTTGCTCGCCTGCTCTATTTTTGAGAGTAATGGTTTTGTTTTCGACTTCTTGCTTACCGAGGATGGCCATATAAGGCACTTTCATATTTCTGGCTCCAACCATCTTTTTGCCCAGAGTGTTGGCTGATTCGTCGATTTCGATGCGGATCCCTTCGGCTTTGAGTGACTTTGCCACTGATTTGACATAATCGAGTTCGTTTTCTGAGATAGGCAGGAGCGCTACCTGGACGGGTGCGAGCCACATAGGGAAGGCACCAGCATAATGCTCGATGAGGAAGGCCATAGTCCGCTCAAAGGCTCCGACACTGCTACGATGGACGACAATTGGCTCTTGCTTCTCGCCGTTGCTATCCACATAAGTGAGCTCAAAACGTTTGGGCATAACGAAGTCATACTGACAAGTAAAGGCAGTTTCTTCTTTCCCGAGAACGTTCTTGATCTGAACATCGATTTTTGGACCATAAAAAGCGGCCTCGTCAGCGGCTTCGTAATATGGAACGTCGCGAGTTTTGAGCACGCTGCGGAGAATTTCTTCAGCGTATTCCCAGGCTTTGTCATCTTGATAATATTTCTTCGTATCCTGACGATTGCCTAATGAGAGACGATAACGGAAATCAGTGCCTTTGACCATGCCAAAGGTCTGATTGATAAATTCGATAAGGTCCAAAACCCCATTGATTTCCTCTAGTGCTTGATCTTTGGTGCAGATAATATGAGCATCGGCGAGACAGAACATGCGGACACGCATCAAACCAGACAGTTCACCACTTTTCTCATAACGGAAGAGATCGGCGAGTTCGGCATAGCGAATCGGTAGTTCGCGGTAACTGCGAGGATGGGAATCATAGAGCTGGAAGTGATGAGGACAGGTCATAGGGCGCAAAATGAGCTCATCCTCGTCGACGACCATGGGTGGATACATCGTGTCCTTGTAGTAGGGATAGTGACCGCTCTTGCGGTAGAGATCAACTTTGGCGAGTGGTGGGGTGACGACATGCTGGTAGCCGCGTTTGATCTCTTCATCGACCACAAAACGCTCCAGTTCGCGTCTGATCGTGGCACCCCGAGGTGTAAGCATCGGCAGACCTTTACCGACTAGATCTGAGAAGGCAAAAAGATCAAGTTCGACACCGAGTTTGCGGTGATCACGTTTCTTGGCTTCGGCTTGGAGGGTGAGGTAGTCGTCGAGTTCGGCCTGAGTAAAGAAAGCAGTGCCGTAGATACGAGTGAGCATCTTATTTTTCTCGTCGCCGTGCCAGTAGGCGCCTGCGACAGAGAGGAGTTTGAAGAATTTGAGCTCTTGGTTTGGATGTTCGACATGGCCGCCACGACAAAGATCGCGGAAGTTACCGGACTGATAAACCGTGAGCGACTCCCCTTCCCCGCTATGTTCAGCAATGAGTTCAAGTTTGTAGAGATTGCCCGCAAATTCTTGTTTGGCTTCTGCGAGGGTGACGGCGTGACGTTCGAATCCTTTCCAGGTAGTAGCTAGCTTGTGCATGACCTTTTCGATCTTGGGGAAATCAACCTCAGAAATTTTGAGATCGTCGATATCGTAGTAGAAACCAGTGTCGATAGAGGGTCCGATCGTAAGTTTCGCCTCTGGATAAAGTTGCATGATAGCGGCGGCCAAGAGGTGCGCGGTGCTATGACGTAGTTGATCTAGATTTTGTTCTGTTTGTTCTGCCATGGTGGGCGGTATAGGGATCGAACCTATGGCCTCGGCAATGTCAATGCCGCGCTCATACCAACTGAGCTAACCGCCCTGATTATTTGTATTCTAACAAAAATATATCAAAAGCGATATTATTCCTCTTTTCTACTTCCGGGAATTTCAGCACTAGGTCCGCTTTGACCTCCATTTTCTTTTAGATGCATTGCAGCTTTAATTAATCTGACCATGTTTGACTCAGTTAAACCAGCCATCCGTCCTTTGAAATATGATGCCCATCTTTCCCAAGCCCCAAATTGATCATTTTCGCTATATGTGACTGTGCTTACGATTGATGCTTCAGCTGCGATTTTTTCTGTAATATTTGGTTCTTCTATTGTTAAACCTTTGCCTAAATTAATTTTTGCCATAATTTTTCCCAAAAAATTTAATTAATAATTAGATTACATAGGTAAAAGCAAGAAATGTAAAGAGTATCGATTAACCGGCACCCATTTGGACGTTACGTTCGGATGATTGAGAGTATTTATTGCCTGACTTGGCTTCCTGAGTCCAGAAATAACCCTTGGATTTGCGGCCACCAGACATTTGGAGCCAGGCAGAGCTATCTTCGAGACTTTTGCGCATGAACTTGATCCAGGTTTTGAGTTTGTGGAAGTAGTTGAGATGATAGACTCCGCCGTCGACGATGTTGTCGATCATGGCCATCTCGATTTGCTGTTCGACTTTGTCCATACTGGCGACGAGCATCTGGAGTTCCTGACGGACGCCATCGATCTCCTTGCGGAGAGTTTCGTCGGCGTGAGAGAAAAGGACCCTACTCTCTTGGGCTTTGTGGACATGGAAGGCACGCTCCTGAGACTTGGCTGTTTCGGCGGCCTGAGCTTCGCGCTCAGCAATGTAAGCTTCGAGACCCGAGGCTCCACTGGCGCCGGCATCGGGTGCTTGGCCTGATTTGGCCGACCCTAGGAGCTGGTCGAAAATACTCTGGGCGGTGCCTTTGACGACATCGTTTTTGAGGGATTTCATGACTGATCCGCCCATGTCACGCATGGACTCGACAAAACTATTGTTGACCGTGGATTTTTGGGCTGGTTTTTGAGCAGATCTGGCGTTTAGAGGCTTAAAGTTTTTGAATGGGTCGTTTGTCATATTAGTGTATCCTCAGATACACGCATAGTATCCTATAACTTTGAAAGGAAGTCAAGTATTTTGCGTTTTTGGAGGACGTATTTGGCGTAGCCTTCCTGCCCTTTTTTAGGCTTCATTTCAGCGACCTCGGCTTCAGTCACCTCTGGTTTCTGATCTTCGATCAGTTTTTGCAAGATAAATTCGAGTTTGAGGTTGCTTTCGGCCGACTTTTTGTATTCGGCGATGAGCTCGTCGGTTGTCTTTTTGATCGATTTGGCGTAGTCGGCGACTGAGACTTTGAGGGACGAGAGCTGTTGAGCCAGACGAGTGAGGGCTGATTTGGCTTCTTCTTCGATTAGGAGACCTGAGACCTCGAGTTTGACGCCGTCTAGGAGCGCATCGAAAATGACATTGAGCTTGTGGTCCTCGGCTTCCTTTGGTTTTTGACCCTCTTTAGCCACATGCTGGTGATCTTTGGCGTGTTTTTTGAGGGCGGCAGTCACTAGTTTAGCGTAGTCACCGAGAGTAAAGGTAGGGGCAACGGCGACTTCGACGTCCATGAGCCAGTCCTTGCCTTCTTCCATGCCTTTAGGGTTGACTCGTGGCTCGATGAGAGGGATCAGCTTGTGCTCGTGAATCACCTCGGAGTAGGCAGGAGACAAGACGTGATCGAGGACGTGAGAATAGAGCTGAGATTTGTCGGTTTGGGCTTCAACCATGCTGAGGGGAGCTTTGCCGGGGCGGAAACCTTTAATACTCGCAGTTTTAGCTACCTCAGAAAGGGCGTGGCCGTATTCTTTGGCGATAATTTCTTTGGTGATAACGAGTTCGAAGGTTACCGATCCATCTGGTTTTTGGTTTATTTTTGTCATATTTGGAGAATTATATCACCAACCGAACTTACCAACACCACCATAGGAAGCAATGTTTAGTTTTGACTTGATTTACCACGACTGGCTCAGGACTGTTTATCGTTTGAGTTGGGGCTACAGTTGGAACTGGAGTTTGATTGAACGTGTTCACGTTTGTCGGGGTAGCGGTAGCACTAGGAGTCGTAGACTTGGTTTTGCTAGGGATGAAGACTTTTTGGATTCCAGTGATGATTGGATTCACTACGCTTGTTAAGATGTTTTTGCCTTTGTAATAGATGGCAGGTTTAGTAGTTTCTCTAGATAAGGTCTTAACTTTTAGGATCTGACTCCAGTCTCCGCCCATACAACCATTATTAGCTCTGACTTTAAAGTAATAGGTAGTGTTTGGTTTTAAGTAATTGATAGTGTAGTTTTGCACTCCCTCTCTAGCTAGATAGGCACTAGTCCCATGTTCCTCACCCTTGGGAGTGGTGGCAAAGCTAAAGAAGTAGTTGTCAGCATCAGATACTGAAGTGAAGAAGAGCTGGGCGGTAGTTTTGTTGACGTTAATTTGGAAGAGATCGGTCACGGAGGTGGGTTTAGATTTTTCACAAGACGATGGGCCTGCGACACTTGGTTGTGATGAAGAAGATGAAGAAGTGTTGGTTGAAGGAACGACAACTTTAGCGATGCCAAAGAGAGCAAAGACTGAGAAGTGAGAGGTAGAGCAAGTGACGGTTTGGGCAACAGTATCGACTAGACAATCCGAGAGCTGGGTCCAAGTCGCGCCGTCCCAACTCCAGATGGTGAGAGTGGGCTCTTCGATACTACTGACATCGCTAGATCCGTAGGCAATGCTGATAGTTAGCGGAATGTCAAAAGTAGAGATGAGGGTATCTGTAGCAGTTAAAGCTTCGAGCTCGTAGATATAGTTGCCAACACTGGTATAGCTAGTGGGGACGGAAGTTTGGGCGAGAACGGTGACTTTGTCTAGCTGGTGAGCTTGGAAATTGGCATCAGCCACGGCATATAAAGGAGGAATGGTGAGGGCAATACCCTTACTTTCGCTATCAAGTAAACTCAAGCTTCCACCAGCAACAGTGGTGGCGTTTTCAGCAACATCCGAGACTACCGGAGCGGAGGCAGTGCAGCCGGAAGTGATAAAGGTGTTGTCGACGCTTAGTCCAGTATTGCCAAGCTGATCGACTGAAGTGGCTCGATAGTGATAAGTAGTGCAAGGTTTAAGAGGAGAGAAACTGGCGGCATGAGCAGTGGATGGAGTAAGTGCATCTGGGTCTATAGCGGCGGTGCCATAAGTAGTATCTAGACCATATTCGATCTGGGAAGTACCAATCTCATTTGTATCATAGGAGATAGTAGCAATAGTTGTGGAAGCGGTAGTATTTATCACTATATTGCTAATCGTAGGTCCAGAAGTATCAACAGTTAAGGTGCTGGTGGATTCGCTACCCTGATTGCCGGCGTTGTCGACACCGCGAACAAAGAAGTTGTAGATACCTTGGGTGAGTGAGGTAGCGATACTGTTGACAGCGCTCGTTCCACTAGTGATAGCAGTACCGGTGGTTCTCCAGAGATAGTTAGCTATACCTGAGACAGCATCGGTGGCGGCGGTAAAGGTCCAGGTTTGGGAAGTCGATTTAGTTGGCGTGGTAGTAGAGGGAGTGCCTGGAGTAGTTGGAGCTCCAGTATCGATCTTCACAGTATTGGTGGCGGTTTTGACTAACTCAGTGTTCCCTGCTAAGTCAACGGAGAAATATTTGATGGTATAGGTACCAGTAGAAGCAAGAGAGATGGTGGTACCAGATGATGAATCCGTGGTTGGGACATCTCCGTTGGTTGTGTAATAGGTTGTGGCACAACCAGACCCTGCGGTATCAGTACAGGAGAGAGTAATAGTAACTGAAGTATTATGCCAAGATGAATCGGTATTGTCGGTGGTCACGGGGGATGAAGTATCGATCTTTACCACGCTCGAACTTGTGTAGGTCGCTTGATTGCCTTCCGTATCGGAGACGAGATACTCGTACTGGTAACAGTTGCCACTGGCAACTGTTGAGTCAGTGAGGTTGGGATATGTCCCCGTTGGAGTAATGGTTGCAAAGCTCCCGTAGCTACCACATGTGCCAGCAGAAAGAGTGGTTGATTTACGTTTTGTAATCCGTGAAGAAGTATCAACACCGGAGATGGCATCAGTTCCATCGTCGACAGTGAGAGCCACAGAAGCAGTTGTTTGGTAGCCGCTCGTGTAGCTGATGTCGCCACCGGTGGGGGCGCCTGTATCAATCTTAACTATATTTGCTGAGGTGTAGGTTGCTTGATTATGAGCGTTATCGAAGACTTGATATTCATACTGGTAGCAGTTGCTATTGAGAACGGTTGAGTCAACTAGATTAGGATAGGTGCCTGTAGGAGTGATGGGGGCAAAGCTACCAAAGCTACCGCAAGTGCCA
>Ga0268283_1000913_pt1 | contig 16035 bp, 6 predicted proteins | sample saktaG_13_FD_190140 | JGI IMG/M metagenome (GOLD analysis project Ga0268283, IMG submission 190140) | Saline water microbial communities from Sakinaw Lake, British Columbia, Canada - sak_2013_06_06_36m | ecosystem: Environmental > Aquatic > Non-marine Saline and Alkaline > Saline ... | reverse complement strand
TTGGTTTCCGGCGGATCCGGTTTCTATTCCTGGAGCTGGCAACCTTCCGGTTTACTCGTAAATTCCTTAATTGAAAACCCTGTCACAATCGGATTGAATTCTGACACAACATTTATTCTAACAGTTCTTGACATTACTTCTGGCTGTATGGATGAAGATTCTGTTAAGATAATTATGAACACCATTGGGATACCGATTATCGCCGTTGGCGATCATGACTCAACTCTTGTGAATGTTCCGGTTACAATTAATGTTCTGGCTAATGACATAAATCCGGATGGAGACCCTCTGACTGTAAGTATATGCAGATTGCCCTCACATGGAATTGTAATACTGAATTCAGACAATACCTTCACCTATACACCATATTCTGATTACATAGGAGAAGATGAGTTTTGCTACCAGATTTGCAGCACCATTAATTTAAATTATTGCGCAGATACTATTGTGCAGATTCGGGTAAAACCTCCTAGCCTGGATGATCTCCATGCCTACACTGGAATTTCACCCAATAACGACGGCATTAACGATGTATGGAAAATACAGGGAATTGAGAAATATCCAAACAACTCCGTAATTGTTTTCAACCGCTGGGGTGATAAGTTGCGCGAATTTTCCAATTACAATAATACCACCCATTCGTGGAATGGAAAGAATGAAAACGGTGATCCTTTACCCGACGGAACTTATTTCTTCATCCTCGATGTAAAAGAGGTGGGAGTGTTAAAAGGATGGATTTATCTACGTGGAAAGTAGAATAGGTAAATTCCGAGAACGGGTCGAAGTAACATAAAATTTATCCAGGCAAACGATTGAAATGTTTAAAAGCACCAACAAAGAGGTTCATGATAAGAAAAATACAACAAGTGAGAAATTCATCAGCCCAGGCTGGTTGGGCATCTGAACTGTAATAAAAACCAATGCACAGATGAAAAAGTTAATCCTCATAATCGTTTTGTTTACAGGCCTTTCCGGCTTTGCGCAACAGGACGTGCTCTTCAGCCAGTATATGTTCAATAAGCTGACAATTAATCCCGGCTATGCCGGCAGCCGTGAAGTGTTCAGCGCTGACATGGTTTACCGGTATCAATGGGTAGGCCTTGAAGGCGCGCCACGAACACTTGCCCTGAGCATGCATGCGCCCTTGCGTTATGATCATATTGCAGTCGGTGGTTATATCTACAGCGATCAGATTGGACCACAAATTGACCAGGGAGCACTTTTAACATATGCCTACCGTATCAATTTACCAAAAGGAAAGTTATCATTTGGCATACAGGCAGGTATTAAATACAATAGTATCGACTGGAGTAAAATCCTGCTTGAAGATCCTGATTTTGCCTTCCAGGGCGATCAGAAAAGTAAGGTGACGCCAGATGCAAACTTTGGGATTTATTATTACTCAAACCGCATGTTTGCAGGAATTTCGTCGAAACAACTTTTACAAAACGAATATGGAATGGTAACTGGTACGGATGGAAAGAAAACATACTCTAAACTTCTCCGGCATTTTTATGGTATGGCAGGGATTGCTGTTCCGGTTTCCGACATGGTTGTTTTCAGGCCATCGGTGCTGGTGAAATATGTAAAAGATGCACCCTGGCAAATGGATTTGAATGCAAGCTTCCTGTTTAACGATTTATTCTGGCTTGGTATGTCGTACCGTACTGATGGCGATCTGGTATTTTTGACGGAATTTAATATCAGCAGGAAATATCGAGTCGGGTATTCCTTTGATGTGAATGTTAAAGACAGGATTCATTACAATTCAGGTTCACATGAAATCAGGCTTGGTATTGATCTGGATCTGTTGAAAAACAGGATGTATACTCCAAGATATTTTTAGTTAATTTTTCTTCTAGCACTTAATGACCCGAGTATGAACAAGCGATTTTTAGTTTTATTCATAGCTGTTACCCTCGCAGGTACCGTGGCTCAGGCTCAGATATCCCAGGCTGATAAACTTTTTAATAGTTTCAGCTATTCTTCAGCTATACCCCTTTATCTGAAAATTGCCCAAAAACCCGGTGATCCTGATCGTAATTATGCAATCATCAAGCTGGCCGACTGTTACCGTCTTTCGAACGACCAACTGAATGCCAAGGCCTGGTATGCGAAAGCTGTGACCTTGCCAACAAGTAGTAATATAAATTGGTTCTATTATGGGGAGGCTTTACAATGTGCCCAGGATTATGATATGGCTAAGGAAGCGTTCGAAAAATATGATTACCTGGCTCCTGATGATCCACGTGGGAAAGCATATGCTGCATTTTGCAGTAACATTCAAAAGTTAACAGAAATTCCTGTAAACTTTGAAATTAAAAATGTCGCCAGCCTCAACTCCGAGAGGTCCGATTTTGGCCCCGCTTTTTATGGCGACGGAATTATCTTTGTGTCCGACAGGCGTCAGAATTTTATGGACAGCAAAAAGTACGAATGGACCAATTCCAATTACCTCGATCTGTATTATTCCACACCTAAATATCTCGATGAGTTTTTCCAGGAAATGAATGAACCAAAATCATTTGGCGGTAAATTCAACCAAACCTATCATGATGGTCCAGCCTCCTTTGCACGTCACGACAGCTTGCTTTATCTGACGCGTGCCGAAAAAGGCAATGAGAAAAAAGATGCAGATAACTACAGAACCGACAGACTTAAAATATTTTACTCCGGTTTTACCGGATCATGGTCAAAAACAGAACCTTTCTTTTTAAACTCCGATACATATTCAGTAGGCCATCCTGTACTTACTCCTGATGGAAACACTTTATATTTCGTATCAGATATGCCTGGCGGATTGGGTGGTACTGATATTTACTCCTGCCAGTGGAATGCCGGGATGTGGGAACAGCCAGTAAACCTTGGGGAAACAGTAAATTCCTTCGGCGACGAAATGTTCCCTTCGATCAACGGTGATAAGCTCTATTTTGCTTCCAACGGCTTCGCCGGCTACGGCGGACTTGATATATTCAAGTCAACCCTTTCAAATGGCAAATGGTCGAAAGCTGAAAATATGGGTATTCCAATCAACTCCTCATTCGATGATTTTGCTTTGATTTTAGATACTCGTGGCCGGACAGGTTTCTTTAGTTCCAACCGCCCTGGTGGAAAAGGAAGTGACGATATTTATGCTTACAAGCTTATTGACAAGAAATTACAGAAAAAGCCTTGCATCGATGCCGCTGAGTTTGCCAAACATTTAGAAGATTCGCTATCAGTAACAATTTCCGGGTTTGTAAAGGATAAACAAACTCAGAAACCGTTAGCCGGTACTACAGTTTTCCTGTTGAACACAGAAACTGGCAAAATAAAAGTTCTGAAAACTGATGAAAACGGTCAATTCAAAACTATGGGGAGTAAAGGTGTATTATATATCGCAAAAGGAATGGAAAACAATTATTTGTCCGATTGTTTCAATTTCCGATTAGCCACTACAGATACCGCTCATGTTGCAACTACGCCCAGGGACATTCTTCTCGACCGTCTCGAATTGAATAAGATTATAAGTATCGGAAGCATGAATTATTCTGTCGAAAACATTTATTATGATTTCAACAAATGGTTCATCCGCCCGGAAGCCGGTATTGAACTTGATAAACTCGTACAGGTAATGAAAGAAAATCCTGTTATTGTTGAACTGGGTTCGCATACCGATAGCCGTGGTAGTAAAGAATTTAATCTAGACCTGTCGCAGAAACGTGCCGAATCAGCTGTACGCTATATCGTACTACAGGGAATTGATGCATCACGTATTACTGCCAAAGGATATGGTGAATCGCAACCTATTAATCATTGTATTGATGGTATGCCTTGTTCGGCGCGTGAACACCAGGCTAACAGGAGAACTGAATTTAAAGTCACGGGGTTCACCAAAACAGAGGCTAATTCAGATTATGATATGAACAAATTTGCAAGCAATGAGGAAATTCCTGTTTACCTTCTCGACTGCAATTTCTTTAGCGATTGCATTCAGGACAGGAGGATGACCAAAGTTAAAACTTCGGATGCAACCATAGAAAATGCTCCAGCTGAAAATGCTGTTCAGCCAACCGCTCAGGCAGCAAAACAGGTACAGGAAGTAAAACCAGTTGTTACTGAAAAGCAAGCGAAGAAAACAGTGCCGGTTAGTGTAAAAGAGCAACCAAAAGAAACAAAAAAGCAACCTGTAACAGCCAAATCAGGTGCTGTAACTTACAGGGTCCAGATATATGCCCTTAACAGGGAGAAACCGCTTGTAGATCCTGAATTCGAGGACCTGGTTGATGTACAGATGTATACCGAAGATGGAATGTATAAATATACCTCAGGTGTTTTCGATACCCACGAGGAGGCTCAACAATATCGTGCTGAAATGGTAAGAAACGGATTCAGCGATGCATTTGTTGTTACCTTCACCAACGGGAAAAGAATTTATGTAAGCCCGTCATACTAACCAATATTCTCAATTCGCTTATACCAGCCGGGCTGTAACTTTACGTTACAGCCCGGCTTTTTAGTTCTGGTGCGACTTTAAGTCGCACCAGAACTAAACGGCAGAACTTTCCATCAGTTCTTTCACCAGTTTCGGTACTCCTGTTCCCGCAGTTTCGCGGTAAACAGTTAAGTTCTTTACACCCGAAAGCATTTCTGCATGCGGATCAATTAAATAAACAGGTGTGCTCTTTTTTACATAGTAAACAAGGCTTGCTGCAGGATACACATTTAACGAAGTTCCGATTACTATAAAAATATCTGCTTTTGACGACAATTCCATAGCAGGCTCAATCATTGGAACAGCTTCGCCAAACCAAACGATATGCGGCCTTAATTGCGAGCCTTTTTCACAGAGATCGCCTTTCTTTAATTCCCATCCATCGAGTGTATATACCAGGTTTTCGTCAACGGTACTCCGTACTTTTTTGAGTTCGCCATGCAGATGCATTACGCTGGTTGAGCCGGCTTGCTCATGAAGATCATCCACATTTTGCGTAATAATCTGAACATCGTATTTTTTCTCCAATTCAACCAGGGCAAGATGTCCTAGGTTTGGTTTAACCTCGTACAGCTGTTTACGGCGCTGATTATAAAATTCAAGAACCAGTGCCTGGTTTCGCTGCCAGGCTTCGAAGGTGGCTACATCTTCAACCCGGTGTTCTTCCCATAATCCATTCGAATCGCGAAAGGTGCGGATTCCGCTTTCGGCACTTATTCCGGCACCGGTGAGAACTACAATCTTTTTCATTTCAGCCTTTTTTTTCATTAATAAAATTATCCCCCCAGATTTCGGAACAATGATTAACGGTTTTTGAAGTACTATTTTAAAAATCCACATTTTACTTCGAAGATCTTAAATTGTTGCTCCTTGTTCGATATTCATTTATAACTTATCATTTCTAACGTTTTCATGCAAAAAAAAAGCACTCCTCACGCCTGAAGAGTGCCTTAAAATTACTATTAATTCCTGTTTAGTCTTCGAAAATGTGCATATTGTCGAGTGCATCCATCATGCCTTTTACCGAAGCTGCAGACTCTTCGAGAAGTTTTTTCTCGGCTTTGTCAAGCTTCAATTCGATAACTTCTTCAATTCCGGATGAACCTAAACGAACCGGAACACCAAGGAAAACATCTTTCAAACCATATTCGCCGTTCAGCCTGGTGCAAACAGGGAAAATACGTTTCTGATCATCAACGATTGCTTCTACCATTTGAGCAGCAGCAGCACCCGGAGCATACCATGCCGAAGTTCCCATCAGGTTAACCAACTCGCCGCCGCCTTTGCGGGTGCGATCAACAATTTTATCAATTTCGTCCTTGTTCAGCAATTCAGTGATTGGAATACCACCAACCGAAGTATAGCGTGGCAGTGGGACCATCGTATCGCCGTGACCGCCAAGCAACATGGAGTGAACATCCTTTGGTGAAATACTGAGCGCTTCGGCAATAAAGCTACGATAACGCCCGGTATCAAGAATACCAGCCATACCGAAAACCTTGCGTTCCTCTTTCATAGCAGCTTTGTAGGCGCAATATGTCATTACATCCAACGGGTTGGATACAATGATAATGATAGCCTCGGGCGAATATTTAATAACCTTTTCGGTAACATCTTTAACAATCAGCGCGTTGGTTTTAATTAAATCATCGCGGCTCATTCCCGGCTTACGCGGCAATCCCGAAGTGATAACCACCACGCCCGAACCTTTGGTTTTCAGGTAGTCGTTTGTACTTCCGGTTACATGCGTGTTAAAGTTATTGATGGATGATGTCTGCCAGATATCAAGGGCTTTGCCTTCGGCTGTTCCCTCCTTGATATCAACCAAAACAACCTCGCGTGCCAGGTCTTTGTGTGCAACAACATTAGCCACAGTAGCGCCCACATTTCCGGCACCGATTACAGTTATTTTTTTCATGATTTAAAAAATTTCTATGTTTGAAACAAAAAATTCAACGTCAGCTAAATTAATAAACATTTACATTGTTAAATATATCTGGGCTAAAATATTTAACAAAAGTTTATTTACAGATTAAAATTACGAAATACAGTTGTTTACTTACCGTTAGTCTCTTCTCTTTTTGCATTATTTTGGGCGTCAATCACAGCAATAGCGGTCATATTTACTATTTCGTTCACACTCGAACCCATCTGAAGTACATGAATTGATTTGTCGAGACCCATCAGGATTGGCCCTATTGCTTCGGCACCGGCTAATTCCTGTATAAGTTTATAGGCAATATTGCCTGCTGTTAAGTACGGAAATATCAGTGTATTGGCAGCTGCACCTACTAATTTACTGAAAGGAAAATGTTCTGTCAGCATTTCATTATTTATCGCAAAGTTTGCCTGCATATCACCATCCACAATAAGTTCAGGATGATCGCGATGCAAAATGGCTACCGCATCTCTCACTTTGATTGGAATATTTCCTTCAACTGATCCGAAGTTTGAGTAGGAAAGCATGGCAATACGTGGTTCAATGTTAAACGCACGAACTGCTTCTGCCGTTTGTATCGCAATTTCAACCAGTGTTTCGGCTGTAGGATTCATATTAACAGTAGTATCAGCAAAAAAGAAAGGTCCTTTTTTGGTTAACATGATATACATGGCTGAAATCCGGTTGGTTCCTTTTTTCTTGCCGATGATGCGCAACGCTGGCCGGATGGTTTCAGGATAACTGGTGGTTAAACCCGAAATCATGGCATCGGCATACCCGTTTTCGACCATACTTGGTGCGAAAAAGTTACGGTGGCTCATAAAGTCAAGTGCAAGCTGTTCATTTACTCCTCTCCGCTGACGTTTTTTATAGTATTGTTCAGCAAAAAGCTGGCGCATTTCGAGTTGCTCTTTTTTTGAAGGATCAATAATTTCAACATTAGGCAATTCAAGGTCATATTCTTCGATCAGCTGGGTGATAATCTTTTTATTCCCTAGTAATATTGGTATTGCAATGCCTTCATCCAAAACAATTTCTGCAGCTTTCAGGACTTTATAGTTTTCGGCTTCAGCAAATACAACACGTTTGGGGTTTGCCTGTGCACGGGCTTTTATCTGTTTGATCAATGGATTTGTAAGTCCGAGGCGTTTGGTAAGTTCAGCTTCATAGGCCGGCCAGTCAGTGATGGGTTTGCGGGCAACGCCAGTTTCCATGGCAGCCTTGGCAACAGCAGTGGCAACATACAAAATTAAGCGTGGGTCACTGGGTTTGGGAATAATATACTCACTGCCAAATTTCAGGTTCTTTGCATTGTAAGCCACATTCACTTCTTCAGGTACCGGCATTTTAGCCAGGTCAGCCAATGCATAAGCAGCGGCCAGTTTCATTTCCTCATTAATTGCCCGGGCCCTTACATCAAGAGCTCCACGAAATACATATGGAAATCCCAGCACATTATTTACCTGGTTAGGAAAATCGCTGCGGCCGGTTCCCATAATGATATCGGGACGTGCGGTTGTAGCTTCTACATATGAAATTTCAGGAACCGGGTTGGCAAGTGCAAACACAATCGGATTTGGCGCCATTTTCATAAGGTATTCCGGTTTTACAGCACCAGCTACTGAAAGCCCAAGAAACATGTCGGCACCATCAAGAGCTTCTTCGAGAGAGTTGATATCGCGATCGGTTACAAATTCTGCCTTATATTTATTCAGGCCTGTCCTTTTATTATTCAGCACACCCTTGCTATCGAGCATTATTATATTTTCCTTACGAACGCCTAATTTGATGTAAAGCCTTGTACAGGAAACAGCAGCAGCCCCGGCACCGCTGACAACCACTTTCATATCCTCGATTTTCTTGCCATTTATAACAAGCGCATTCAACAGTCCGGCTGAAGTGATAATAGCCGTACCATGCTGATCGTCGTGCATCAGGGGAATATCGAGTTCTGCTTTCAGTCGCTCTTCAATCTCAAAACATTCCGGTGCTTTAATATCTTCTAGGTTTATACCTCCGAAAGTAGGAGCAATGGCTTTAACAACAGCCACAAACTTATCAATATCTTTTTCATTCACTTCGATATCGAAAACATCGATATCGGCAAATATTTTAAAGAGCAATCCTTTACCTTCCATTACGGGCTTGCCGGCTTCGGGGCCTATATCGCCCAGACCGAGCACAGCGGTACCGTTTGATATTACAGCTACCAGGTTGCCCTTGGCTGTATATTTATAAACATCTTCAGGGTTTGCCTTAATTTCGAGACAGGGCTCTGCTACTCCCGGTGAATAGGCAAGCGACAAATCGCGTTGCGTGCTGTGGGGTTTAGTAGGAACGACTTCAATTTTGCCGGGGCGTCCTTCAGAGTGATAAGTGAGGGCGTTTTTTCGAATGAGTGTTGTCATGATAACCTTTTGTTAATCATTATAATAATAAAATATTTTTATGGTGCAAAGTAACAAACAAAAGAGTGGTTTCTGAACGATATTCTGTTTAAAACTTCCATATAAAATGCAATTTGAAATGTGTCTAAATTACCAATTGATTTAAAATCGTGTCTTAAAAATGATTGCTCTTGAAAGTTAGTTGAATAGCACAATTAAACTCCATAAATCCATGTTTTATTATTCCTTCTAAATAGTTACTTTTGCGCTACCTTGAAAAAGTTACCGGAAAAAGACAGGTCAAAGAAAACTATATTTATTTCTCAATGTCATGTCTTGCTCTATCTCATTGTTAACCTTTCCAAAACCACAATCTGTTCATTTTCAATTTAATAAAATCATATGTATTCCTTTATTGAAGGTAAAATAGCTGACCTGAATCCTACTACTGCCGTATTGGCTTGCCAGGGAATCGGATATTCTATCAATATCTCACTCAACACATATACCCAGATCCAGGGAAAAGAATCCTGCCGTTTGCATACGCACCTGGTGGTACGTGAAGATGCCCTTATACTTTATGGCTTTGCTGATACTAGCGAAAGGCATGTTTTTCAGCAACTTATATCTGTATCCGGAGTCGGGCCCAATACAGCCAGGCTCATCTTATCTTCACTTTCTTCTGCCGAAGTAGCCGAAGCAATTGCCGGTGAAAATGTAAAATTACTCCAATCCATAAAAGGCATTGGTGGCAAATCGGCATTGCGGATCATAATTGATCTGAAAGATAAAATTATGAAGGACCTGCCTGCAGGTGAAAATTTAATGTCGGCGCACAATACAGGCAAACATGAAGCGTTATCTGCATTAGTAATGTTAGGCTTTAACAGGCCCGTTGCCGAAAAGGCCCTGGATCAGGTGATTAAAGCCAACGGAGGAACACTACCGGTTGACCAATTGATTAAAAGTGCACTGAAAATCCTCTGATCAAAGATTTCAGTAGCACTATTATTTATTGGCATTTTTGAAAATTAAACTAATCAGCTAACCATTACTTGTTGGCAGTAAAAGACAAAGAATCCAGCGGTTTGAACAGATATATCAAATACCTATCCAGGCTTTCTTTCTTTACAATACTTATATCTCTTGTCTGGGGTGTAAGTGCCTCGATTGGTTTATCGCCCGCTGATCTTGAAAAAGGTCATTTTATTGCACCTCCCGATTCAATACGCACCGATGGATCCTTACGTTTTCCCATTCCCAAAAGCCAGAATCCTTACGAGGCAACTCCATCGGGTGGTTTATACCTGAATAATCCATCGAACCTTAAACAGGACGTAATCTACGATCCTAAATACAATGAATATACTATTACCAATAAAATAGGCTCTATCGATTACCGCAATCCTGCATCTTTTTCGTTCGACGAATACCGGAAATACGATACACGCCGTGCATTGGACAGCTACTGGCAGGAACGCGCCAACAGTTCTTCATCAGCAACAAGGCTGGGAGTAATTCCCCAACTTCGTGTTGGAGGCGAGCTTTTCGACCGCGTTTTTGGCGGTAATACTATTGATATAAAGCCACAAGGTAGCACCGAACTTACTTTCGGCGTTATTTCAAATCGCCGCGACGACCCATTTATCAGCCAGAAATTACGCCGCACTACGAATTTTGATTTCGCTATGAAAATTCAGATGAGCGTTCAGGCCAAAATCGGTGACAAAATTGAATTCAATACCAATTATAATACTGAAGCAACTTTCGACTTCGAAAACAAACTGAAACTTAAATACGAGGGTAAGGAAGACGAAATCATTAAGCTTATTGAAGCTGGTAATGTAACTATGCCGATCAATAGCTCACTTATAACAGGAAGCCAGAGCCTTTTCGGACTCAAAACCCAGCTTCAGTTCGGCAAGGCTACCGTTACCGGTGTTTTTTCGCAACAGCAAAGCCAGGTACAAAATATCACGGTACAGGGCGGAGCCCAGACGCAGAAATTCTCGACCCGCGCGCTTGATTATGAGGAAAACAGACACTTTTTCATAGGGCAAGCCTTCCGCAACCAGTACGAAGGCGCCGTAGCCACACTCCCCGTTATTACATCCAATATCAATATTTCAAAAATTGAAGTCTGGATAACCAATATCGGGGCTGCCATAACCGAAAACCGTAACCTTGTTGCATTCCAGGATATTGGCGAAACCAATCCGTATAACCCGAACATTCACTCTACATCGCAGTCAACCTATCCCGACAACGGATCGAACGACCTGATGCAACAGTTGGACACTGCCCAGGTAAGAGATATCAACAAAGCCTCCAATTACCTTATCTCCACCAAAGGGTATACTCCCGGCATTGATTTCGAAAAAGTTGAGAGTTCCCGTAAGCTTAACAGTTCCGAATTCATGTATAACAATCGCCTGGGTTTTATTTCGCTTAACACGACCATAAATCCTGACCAAACGCTCGCTGTTGCTTATCAGTACACTATTATCGGCGATGATAAGGTTTACCAGGTAGGGGAATTCTCCGACCAGGGAATTCCGACTAAAAGCTGCCTGATGGTTAAATTGCTGAAAAGCACCTCTGTTAATACCCGCGTTCCACTTTGGAACCTGATGATGAAAAATGTATATAACCTGGGTGCCTATAATATTAACAAGGAAGATTTCATTCTCAATATCCTTTATACAGGCAACAGCAATGCGGTACCAACAGGATTTTTCGATAATGGGCCAGCGGGAATTAAAGGCGTTCCGCTTTTACAGATATTCGGATTAGATAAACTCGATCCGCAATTAAACACGCCTCACGACGGAATTTTCGACTTTATCGATAACGCAGCAAAAAACGGAGGTACCATTCAGGCATCGAACGGAAGGGTGTTTTTCCCTGTTCTGGAACCTTTCGGAAGTTATCTGAGGGCAACAATCAATGACAAAGTGTTTGCCGATAAATACTGTTACGATTCGTTGTACACTATGACCAAAACCGGGGCACAGCAATATCCTGACAAAAATAAATACCTCATGCAAGGGGAATATAAATCGGAGTCAGGATCGGAAATATCGCTCGACGCTATGAATGTGCCACAGGGATCAGTAAAAGTAACGGCCGGTGGTGTACAACTGGTCGAAAACGTAGATTATACTGTTGATTATACGCTTGGCCGGGTAAAAATTATTAACGAAGGAATTCTAAATTCAGGCACCCCTATTAATATTCAGCTCGAAAATAACTCTTTGTTTGCTGTCTATAGCCAGACTTTACTTGGAGCTCATGTAGATTACAAAGTGAACAAAGACCTTCTGCTGGGAGCAACCATACTTAACCTATATGAAAGGCCAATCACTCAAAAAACTAATTACGGCGACGAACCAATAAACAACACCATCTGGGGAGGAAGTGTTAATTACCAGAAAGAATCGGAATGGATCACTAAAATGATTGATAAGCTTCCATTTTACAGTACCAAAACACCATCAAAACTTCGCGTAGATGCCGAATTTGCACAATTTATCCCCGGCCACTCAAAAGCAGTAGGTAAAGCCGGGACTTCCTACATCGATGACTTCGAAGGTGCAAAATCCACCATTTCGCTTACCAACATCTCGTCATGGTCCATTGCCAGTACTCCACAGGGACAAACCACTCTGAGCATGTTTCCTGAAGCCGCCACAGGTACACGTTTAGCGTACGGATACAACAGGGCAATGACTTCCTGGTATACCATTGACCCATCAGTATTCTACGATAAATCAAATTCACGCCGGCCACCGGGTATCACCAATAAAGATCTTTCAAAGAATTCGGTCCGTGTAGTTTACGAGAACGAACTGTTTCCTAATAAGGAAAACCAATACAATCAGCCACTGAATCTGAATGTTTTCAACCTGGCCTTTTTCCCCGAGGAACGCGGACCATATAATTACGATGTTGAAGCCAGACCACCTTTCTCGAGAGGGATGAAGGACCAGTCAGGCTTATTGAAAGATCCCGAAACCCGTTGGGGTGGTGTAATGCGAAAAATGGAGACCTCTGATTTTGAAGCTGCCAATGTTGAATATATAACATTCTGGATGATGGACCCGTTTACGGAGTCATCAACCCAGCTTGGAAAATCAGGTGGCGATCTTTATTTCAACCTCGGCGATATTTCTGAAGATATTCTGCGCGACGGACGTAAGGCCTATGAAAACGGTCTTCCCGGCTCAGCGTTGATCACTGATGTAGATACTACAGACTGGGGCAGAGTGCCAACCCAACAGGCTCTTACACAGTCGTTCGACAGCAAGCCCGAATCACGCCCGTTTCAGGATGTAGGATACGATGGTTTACCGACCTCGGACGAACAGGGATTCTTTTACGATAAGTTCCTGTTACAAATTAACCAAAAGTATGGTGCAAACTCCGCTGCATATGTTCAGGCCAATGATGACCCATCAACGGATAATTTCCACTCTTTTGTAGGAGCTGATTATGATAGTGACCCTAAATATACTAACATCGTTGAGAGGTATAAACTATACAACGGGCCCGATGGAAATTCCCCTGCTAATAACGATAACAATTCAAATAATATAGGGCAAAGGAATCCAAATGTCGAGGATCTGAATAACGACAATACCCTGAGCGACCAGGAACGATATTTCCAGTATGTGGTTCACCTTCGGCCTGAGAACCTGGTTGTAGGAGAAAACTACATTACGGATATGTACGACTCAAAAGGAACTGTTAAACTCCCTGATGGATCAATGGGTGGAGTTAAATGGTACCAGTTTAAAATCCCTGTTCAGCAACCGGATAAAGTTGTAGGTGGAATACAGGATTATAAATCGATACGTTTTATGCGTATGTTTTTTAAGGACTGGGACACTGCAGTTGTTTGCAGGTTTGCTTCGCTCGAACTGGAACGCGGTGAATGGCGAAAATATAATAACAGCTTGCTTACTCCTGGTGAATATATTCCCGACCCAAACCAGGACGGAACAACTTTCGATATTTCGACACTGAGCATAGAGGAAAACGGAAGCAGGATTCCAGTTCCATACGTTGTGCCTCCAGGAATTGATCGTGAAATAAATGTTGCTACTACTAATTACCAGCAGCTGAATGAGCAGGCAATGGTGTTTAAAGCATGTAACCTTTTGGATGGTGATGCCCGTGGAGCATACAAAACTACCGACTTCGATTTCAGGGATTACAAGAACCTGAAAATGTATATTCATGCTGAAAAGGCAATTAAGGAGCAGGAACTTAACAAAGGTGAACTGACTGCTTTTGTACGATTTGGTTCCGATTTTACAACGAACTATTATGAATATGAAATCCCGCTCTCATTCACTCCCTGGGGCACTTCTGCAGGAGATCCTGTGGCAATCTGGCCGGAAGATAATATCATGAATATTGAGCTTGCGAATCTGGTTGATGCCAAACAAGCCCGCAACAATGCTATGAACAGTTCCGGTTCGACCATCAGCATGACGACACCCTATAGTATTGCTGATCCGAATAACAGGAATAATAAAATCACTATTGTCGGATCTCCCAGCATGAGCGATGTAAGAGCTATGATGATTGGTGTCCGGAATCCCAAACGGAATCCAAATAAACTTGGTGACGATGGCCAGGCAAAATGTGCCGAAGTATGGGTAAATGAATTACGACTTACCGATTTTAACGAAAAATCAGGCTGGGCAGCCAATGCAAGAATATCAACAAACCTTGCTGATCTGGGTAATGTAATGTTATCAGGTGCCTACAGTTCGGCCGGATTTGGAAGTATCGAAAAGAAAGTGAACCAACGCCAGAAAGAAGCGATAAGCCAGATAGATGTTGCTACAAACCTGGAACTGGGTAAATTCCTTCCAGAAAAATCAGGCATCCGCATCCCGATGCATTACGATTATTCTCAGACTATAAGTAATCCCCAATACAACCCTCTTGATCCTGACGTATTGTATAAAAATCAAACCGATGGGATGAACAAACAGCAAAGTGATTCTTTGAAATCACTTACTTCGGATGTAACACAGCGGCAAAACCTGAACTTTATGAATGTGCGCAAAGATAGGGTTGGCGCTGCTGCAAAACCTCAACTCTGGGATATCGAAAACTTTGACGTGTCATACGCATACTCCGAAATCAAGCACCATAACAACGACATTGAATCCTTTAACCAAAAAACATACCGGGGCGGACTGGGATATAATTTTACTGTAAATCCTAAAAATGTCAAACCATTCCAAAAGACAGTCCGGTCAAAATCACTGGCTATAATACGCGACTTCAACTTCTACTACCTTCCGAAGTTGCTTTCGTTCCGTACCGATATGTACCGCGATTATGAGAAAAAGCTGCTCCGGAATAAAAGTGGTGCCGTTATCTTTATCGAACCGAATTATACCAAGCAATGGGACTGGAACCGTATTTACGATGTGAAATATGATTTAACCCAGGCCCTCAAGCTGGACTATAGCGCAAACGTTAATGCCTATATCCAGGAACCATCGGGTGGCTACGAAAAACAAAACAGCAATTACCAGAATTACCGCGATACTGTTTGGAATTCAATAAAGAATTTTGGTTCAACAAACCGGTTTAACCAGATGGCCAATGTGAATTATACAGTTCCTTTTAATAAAATTCCAATTCTGAATTGGGTTACCTTGAGTGCCCGCTATGGAGTAAAATACCGTTGGGAAGCTTCACCACGATCGTTACAGGCGAGATTTGGCAATACCATTGAGAATTCGCGCGACATCCAGCTAAACGGAGGATTACGGCTTACAACCTTATATGATAAAGTTCCTTTCCTGAAAAAAGCACGGCTGGAGTTGCAAAGTAAAAGCCAGTCACAACCGGGGAAATTACCAGGCAGGGACATGGAAAATGCTAAAGGAAAAGATGCACAAACTGACCTTTCCAAAAAGCAAGGAAAAAAGGGCGCCAACGCAGATAGCCTCGAGGCACCTAAAAAAGACTACCTGAAAATTATCGGAAACTATTCGTTGGGTATATTGATGTCAGTGAAAGACGCTAACTTTACTTATTCGAAATCAAACGGTATAATATTACCTGGATTTACCCTGGAGCCAGGTCCTTTAGGCAATAACTGGGATATGAATGCACCTGGGCTGGGCTTTATTTTTGGGAGCCAGAAGGATATTAAATTCAAAGCAGCTTCTTCGGGCTGGATAACAACAGATACCTTGCTTAACAAT
>Ga0268283_1000911_pt1 | contig 16055 bp, 15 predicted proteins | sample saktaG_13_FD_190140 | JGI IMG/M metagenome (GOLD analysis project Ga0268283, IMG submission 190140) | Saline water microbial communities from Sakinaw Lake, British Columbia, Canada - sak_2013_06_06_36m | ecosystem: Environmental > Aquatic > Non-marine Saline and Alkaline > Saline ... | reverse complement strand
TCTTATAAGGTGGAGCATGGATAAGGCACTGAGAAGTTTTCAGTTAGAGGTTCTGGATATTTTTAAGGGCGTAAAAACCGGTTTTGCTTTAGCCGGTGGAACGGCGCTTGAGATTTATTATCTGCAGCATAGATTTTCTTCTGATTTAGATTTTTTCTCTGTTACCTATAATAAAAATGAAATTGAAGCAATCGTTTTGGCGTTAAAGAAATTATCTGGAGTAAGGCTGAAGCGTGAAAATGAAATTAAACTTAGCCGGGCTGCCACGGTAGTATTTTATACTCTTTCTAGGAAGGGTTTGAAAAGGCCGTTAAAAATTGATTTTGTTCAGGATAATTTAATTAGTCATCCTAAAATTGTTAAGTTTAAAGGGGTATCAGTTTATAGTGTTGAAAATATATACGCTCAGAAGATATTTGCTGTATCTGGCACGTCAATTCGCTATGACGATACGGGGCGGGATTTTTCACAGGGACGCAAAGAAGCCAGGGATGCATTCGATATTTACATGCTTTCTACGAAAGTGATGCCGCTGCATAAATTTATTCAAAAAATGCCCAAATTTGCGCAAAGGGGCCTGGTGCATTGGTATCATACATTCTCCAGACATGACCTTAAGATTGGGCTTATTGATTTAGATATTTATGAAAAAGGTTTTAATGCTCAAGGAATGCTCATCTATCTTGAGCGTGAGATTAAAGAGTTTATCCGGACAATCGCGATATGAAAAATAAGTTTAGTAAATATTTCTGGGGATTTAATGATAAAGCCCTGTCTGAGGCCAGCGCGGCGTTAGGCAATATTCATCATTCGCGTTTTGCTTATTACGCAGTAATTTTACTTTCGCGTTGTGATGAGCCAAAAGAAGCCTTTTGTTTTATTTCAAAAGATGATTTTATCATAGGCTGGCCAAAGATAAAATCATATTGGCGCAGGCTTAAGGAAAATTCCGAATTTAGGGATTGGTGGCAAGCTATTTATGAAAGCATGCTTGAAGAAAAGAACGGAAAAACTCGCGCGCCTAATGAGAAAAGCTCATCTTTTTTTAAGGCGATTGGAACCAAGATAAGGGAAAGCCGGCTTAAATTAAACATGAGCCAAAAAGATCTGGCCAGGTCTAGCGGCATAAGGCAGCCGGATATCTCAAAAATAGAAGAAGGAAAGAAGAATATTACGCTGGAAACATTGATTAAAATATGTAAAATAATTGGGTTAAAGCAAATACAGATACTTGATCGCTAGATTTAGGTGATAGTTCATTACAGGAGATAGAATATGACATATGCGGTGATATTGGCAGGGGGAGTGGGGAGTAGATTCTGGCCGTTTTCGCGGGAGCTAGAGCCAAAGCAGTTTATGAAGATTATTGGCGAAGCGAGTTTATTGCAGTCGACTATTCAGCGCTTAAGTGGGGTGGTGGAGCAGAAAAATATTTATATCGTTACAAATAATATTTATTTTTATGAGGTTAAGGCGCAGGTTGCTAAATTTAATATTCCGGATAAGAATATAATTTTAGAGCCTCAAGGCAAGAATACCGCTCCGGCAGTGGGGTTGTGCGCAAAGTTGATTAGCAAGATAGATAAAGAAGCAGTGCTTTTAATCTTACCTTCAGATCATTACATTAAGAATTTAGATAATTTTAAGAGCACGCTTAAAAAAGCCATCGTTTGTGCTAAGCACAATTTTTTGGTGACCATTGGCATTAAGCCCACTGCGCCATCAGTTGGATATGGTTATATAAAAGTAAGCGGGAAGACTCAGGGGTATTTGATCGCGGAGAAGTTTTTGGAGAAGCCGGATTTAAGTAAGGCTAAACAATATTTTAAGGATAAGCATTTCTTTTGGAATAGTGGGATGTTTATCTGGAAGGCCTCAGTTTTTCTAGGTGAGGTTAAGAAATATTTACCAAAATTGCATGCTAATTTACAGATGATTAATTCGGTGAATGATATTGCTCGGGTTTGGCCCAAGATAGAGGCGATCTCAGTTGATTATGGGATTATGGAGCATTCTAAACAGATCGCGCTTATTCCGTCAAATTTTTATTGGACGGATCTTGGTAGTTGGGATGCACTGGCGGAGATATTTCCCAAGGATCAGAAGGGGAATATCTCTTCGGCGAATGTTTTAAATTATGATAGCCAGGGGGTTTGTGTTTTCAATCGCGGGAGCAGGTTAATTTCAACGATTGGGCTAAAGGACGTGGTGATTGCCGATACTCCGGATGCGTTATTGGTCTGTGATCGAAATAAGACTCAGGATGTAAAGAAGCTTGTTGAGAAATTAAAATTGCTTAATCGCAAGGAGCGTCTGGTGCATTTAACCGAGCACCGTCCTTGGGGGTCATTTACCGTTTTACAGGAAGGCGTGGGTTTTAAAACTAAATTAATTGAAGTTTTACCGGGAAAGCGATTAAGTTTGCAGCGGCATAAAAAGCGTGCTGAGCATTGGGTGGTCGTTTCCGGGAAAGCTAAGGTTACGGTTGAGAGTCACTCGTTTATGTCGGATATTAACCGAAGTATCTATGTGCCGATGGGCAAAAAACATCGCTTAGAAAATCCCACCAATAAGCCGGTGAGGATTGTGGAGGTGCAAACTGGTGCGTATTTGGAAGAGGATGATATCGAAAGATTCCATGATGATTTTAAGAGATAGTGTCGGACGAGAGTACAATTAAAAAAAGTTACCATACAAATTGTTAAATCATCAATAATGTATGGTAACTTTTTTATTGTAATTTTTAGTTATATAGTTAAAATATTACATATAGAATGGAGAGATATCTATGGGGGTAATTAAAAGCGTTTTAAGAGAAGAATTAGAGAATTCTTTGCAGATGGAGAAAGATTATCTAAAGGAGTTGGCAAAACTGCCTAAGGGGAGCTTGATTAAGAAAAAAGTAAAAGGGCATGAGTATTATTATTTGATTTCGAGAATAAATGGAAAGGTTAAATTTGCTTATAAAGGTAAGTTATCTTCTGACGAGATTAAAATATGCAAAGATGCAAAGTTTTATAGGGCAAAATATAAAAAATTATTATCTAGCCTAAGAAAGCAGGTTAAGTTTTTAAGGAGTTCCTTGCGTGGAAAACAGTCAGTATAATTTATGTATAGAAGTTTTAAGGAGAATGCACAAGTCTGGAGTATTGAAGAATGTTGTTCTTATCGGGAGTTGGTGTAGCCTATTTTATAAGGAATATTTTTTAGGGCACAAGTATATTACTTCCATTACAACCAGAGATATGGATTTACTAGTGCCGGTTCCCGCAGAGATTAGTACAAGTGTTGATATTGAGAATCTATTAAAAGACCTTGGCTTTATTTTAGGATTTAAAGGGTCAGAGGGATATATAAAGCTTGAGCATCCTGAGCTTACCATAGAATTTTTGGTTCCTGAAAGAGGCGCTGGATCAAATAAACCTTTTAAGTTACCTCAATTTGGATTAAATGCGCAAAAGCTTAGGTATCTTCATCTCTTGACAACTAAGATTATAGATGTGGAAATTGATGGATTTAAGATTAAACTTCCTCATCCGGCTGTTTTCTCACTCCATAAACTAATTATATCTGTGGAAAGAAATAATATTGAAAAGAAACTGAAGGATCAGGAAGCTGCAATTAGGATAATGAAAGCTTTGATAGCTAAGGGAGAGCTTGATAAAATAAAATTCTTTTTTTCTGGTTTTAATGGTAAGCTTCGTAAAAGGATATCGAATGTATTAAAAGATTTAGGAGAAAATAGTTTAGAAGAGAGCTTAAGTAATGAAGAAGATCTTAATAATTAACCCTTTTGGCATTGGGGATGTATTATTTACTACGCCGGTAATTAAGGCGTTGAGGCAGCAGTATCCGGATAGCTTTATTGGCTATTGGTCGAATCTGCGCGTTTTGCCGGTGTTGGCCAATAACCCTGGAATAAATAAGATTTTTGCGCTTTCCCGCGGGGATCTTAAGAAGATCTATCAGGATTCATTTTTTAAAGGTTTATGGAGCGCAATCAAGTTAGTCTGGGGATTAAAAAAAGAGCGTTTTGATATCTGCTTGGATTTTTCATTAGATCACCGTTATAGTTTATTGGCAAAAATAAACGGGGTTAGCAAGCGAATCGGGTTTGATTATAAAAATCGGGGTAGGTTTTTAACGCACAAAATTCGTATTGATGGTTATCATGATCAGCATGCGGTGGAGTATTATCTTAAATTGTTGAGTTTTTTGAATGTTGAGGTAAAAAAAACAACTTTGGAATTAGTGGTGCCGGCTGAGAGTGAATTAAAGGCGAAGGATTTATTAGCTAAGTATGGCATAGAAGCTAAAGATCGTTTGGTGGGTATTATTCCCGGAGCCGGTGGCAGCTGGGGAAAAGATGCAGTTTATAAACATTGGGCGGCGTTAAAGTTTGCGCAAGTTGCGGATAGAATTGCGAGTGAGCTTAACACAAAAATTGTGATTTTAGGGGATGAATCAGAGCGTGAGATTGCCGATGTTGTGGTGCATGCTATGCGTCATAAGCCGATAGATTTAACTGGCAAAACGGATTTAGACATTTTACCGGCGATTATTAAGCAGTGTGATCTAGTGATCACCAATGACGGCGGGCCGATGCATATGGCGGTGGCGTTGGGGGTAAAGTCGGTTTCAGTGTTTGGGCCGGTGAGTGAGGTGGTTTATGGGCCTTATCCGGCAAGTAGTAATCATCTGGTTTTAAAATGGGATATGGATTGCCGGCCGTGCTATAAGAATTTTAAACTGCCGGGGTGCGATAAAGATAAGGAATGCTTGAAACAGGTAAGTGTGGAAGCAGTGTTTGAGGCGGCTAGAAAGTTATTAAATTAAATAAAAGGGACCGTTTCTATTTTCTAGAACTGGTCTCGGGAAAAATAGAAACGGTCCCTTTTATTCTATAGGAGAAAAGATGAAGATATCTGCGTTGGATCTAAAGAAACAAATTGCCCCCATTCGCCAGGAGATAGATAGCGCGATAAAAGAGGTAATTGACAATACCAGCTTTGTGTTGGGTGCGGGGGTTAGCCGGTTTGAGGAAAATGCCGCAAAATATTGTCAGGCAAAGTATGCGATTGGAGTATCTAATGGTACAGATTCAATTTCTTTATCATTATTGGCATTAGGAATTGGTTGTGGGGATGGAGTAATTTGTCCGGCCTTTACTTATTATGCTACAGCCGGAGCGATCGCGGCAATTGGCGCGCGGCCGGTTTTTGCGGACATCGATCCGGACACTTACAATATTTCATTGGAAGGTGTTGAAAAAATATTATCTAAGAAGAATAAACTAAAAATTAAAGCAATTATTCCGGTGCATCTTTATGGGCAGTGCGCAGATATGGATGGGATTTTAAAACTGGCGCGAAAATATAAAATTAAAGTTATCGAAGATACGGCGCAGGCGTTTGGCGCAGAATATAAGGGTAAAAAAGCGGGGACGATGGGAGATTGTGGCAGTGTGAGTTTTTATCCGGGTAAGAATTTAGGTGCTTTTGGTGATGCAGGAATTATTTTAACGAATAATAAAAGTTTAGCTGATAAAATTGGGATTTTACATAATCAGGGTAATTTAGATAAATATTATCATGTACTTTTAGGCCGAAATAATCGTATGGATACAATTCAGGCGGTAGTGTTGGATGTTAAGTTAAGATATTTGGATGAGTGGAATAAAAAAAGACAAGCGGTGGCGCAGTATTATAATCAGGGCTTAGCGGGTTTACCAATTAAGACTCCATTTGTGCCGGATTATACTACGCATATCTATCATCAATATGTTTTAAGGTCGACAGTTTCGAATAAAGGATTTATGGATCATTTGCAGTTAAAAGGGATTGATTCCCGAGTATTTTACCCAGTGCCGTTACATTTGCAGAAATGTTTTAAATATCTGGGATATAAAGTGGGTGATTTTGTGCAATCCGAGAAGGCGGCAAAGCAGACATTTACATTACCAATTTATCCGGAGTTAACTGGCGAAGAAAAAGATTATATTATTCAAACAGTGAAGGAGTTTATGCATGGTTAAGTTATCGGTGATGATTTTAACAAAAAATGAAGAGGCTTGTATTGCAGAGTGCCTGGAGTCGGTAAAATGGGCGGATGAAATTATTGTTGTGGATGATGAGAGCACGGATAAAACGGTGGAGATTGTTAAAAAGTATGCGGCTAAGGTTTTTCATCGGAAGATGGATAACGAGGGTAGGCATCGGAATTGGGGGTATGCCCAGGCCAGGAATCAGTGGGTTTTAAGCTTAGATGCTGATGAAATAGTTATGCCGGAGCTTAAAGTGGCGATTGAGCAGGCAATTGAGTCGGAGGAGTTTGTGGCTTATGATATTCCACTGCGAAATTATATTAGTAATTATTGGGTAAAATATGGGGGCTGGTATCCGGCTTCAAAAGTGCGGCTTTTTAAAAAAGATAAATTTAAGTATGAAGAGGCGGTTGTGCATCCACGGGTTTTCATCGATGGGGCAACCGGACATTTACATGCGGATATTATTCATAAAGGGTATCCTGATCTGGAGCATTTTTTAAATAGTGTTAATCGACAGTCGACCTTAGAAGCGCAAAAATGGATTACTACCGGGCGCAAGATGACACTTTTGTGGGCGACCTGGAGAGCGGTAGATCGATTCTTTAGAAGATATTTCGGTAAGAAGGGACGCAAAGATGGGATGTATGGATTTATTATTGCTTTCTTTGATACCCTGTATCAGATATTAAGTTATTGTAAATTTAGAGAGATGCAGAATAAGAATAAAACACCCAGGCCACCCGTTAATTAAGCAATAAAGGATAGGATGTTTACAGTTGAAAAAAGGAGTTGGTAAGTGAAAAGTGAGAAAAATAAATCTGAATTATTAATTTATCAGTCTGAGGATGGAAAAATTAAGGTTGATGTTTGTTTTCAGAATGAAACGGTTTGGTTGACCCAGCAGTTGATGGCGGAACTTTTTCAGACTACCAAGCAGAATATTAGTCTTCATGTTCAAAATATTTATGAAGAAGGAGAGTTAGTGCCTAAGTCAACTGTCAAGGAATTCTTGACAGTTCAGGTGGAAGGCACAAGGTCGGTTAAAAGAAAAATTGATTACTATAGTCTTGATGTAATTATTTCGGTTGGATATAGGGTGAAATCGTTACGCGGGACACAGTTTCGTATCTGGGCGACCAATGTCCTTAAACGGCATTTAATTGATGGCTATACGCTAAATGAGAAGCGCCTAAATGAGCAATCTTTAAAACTTCAGGCTTTGCAGCGGGCCGTAAAGCTTATTGGCAGCATGAAGGACCGTAAACAGCTTGAATATAAAGAGGCGCTGGGTTTGCTCGAAGTTGTCAGTGATTATAATTACGCATTAGGCCTCTTGGATGACTATGATTACCAGCGGCTCAAGGTTTCGCATACATCCAAAGAAGAGAAATTTATATTAAGCTATGAAGATGCGTTGAAGGTAGTGAAAAAGCTGAAAGAAAAATTCGGCGGCTCTGATTTTTTTGGCGTGATGCGCGATAAATCATTTGAAAGCTCAATTTCTTCAATTTATCAGACATTTAGTCGAAAAGATTTGTATCCAAGCATTGAGGAGAAAGCAGCAAATCTCCTTTATTTTATTGTTAAAAACCATTCGTTTGTTGATGGTAATAAGCGGATTGCAGCTTCAATTTTTTTGTGGTTTTTGGATAAAAATCATGTTTTGTATAAGGAGGATGGTTCTAAGCGTATTGCTGATAATGCCTTAGTCGCTTTGACTTTAATGATTGCCGAAAGTAAACCTAGCGAGCGTGATGTTATCGTTACGTTGGTTGTGAATTTAATCAATAGAAATAATTAACGTATATGAAAAATATATTTTTAGATCGAGATGGGGTGATTAATAAATATCCTGGTGACCGGTTTTATGTTACCTCATTGCGGAAGTTTAGATTTCTGCCACGGGCAAAGAAAGCAATCGCTCTGTTGAGCAAAAAGGGATATAAAATTTTTGTTGCCTCGAATCAGGCCGGAGTGGGTAGGGGGATTTATGCCCAAAGCACTCTGGATGCGATCACGGCTAAGATGCTTAAGGATATTGAGCTATTGGGTGGAAAAATTACCAAGGCTTACTATTGCACGCATCGTAAAGAAGCCAAATGTAGTTGTCGCAAACCTAAGCCGGGGATGTTAAGAAAAGCAGCAAAAGAATTTAAATTTAGTTTAAAGAGAGCTTATTTTGTGGGCGATACAATGCGCGATGTTTTTACCGCGCAAGCAGCGGGATGTAAGTCTGTTCTGGTCTTAACCGGCAAGGAAAAGCTGGCCAATCAAAAGAATTGGCAAGCTAAACCGGATTTTGTGTTTAAGGATCTGTTGGAAGTAGCGAATTTTTTAATACGTTAAAGAGTAGGGACGGTTCTTAACATGAAGCTAAACTGTCCCCTTAATTGGGGACAGTTCTCCTTTGGTTTGAGAACCGTCCCTAATTAAAATGAAAGTATTGATTACTTATGCTTCAGCCGGCGCAGGACACAAGCGGGTGGCGGAGGCAATTTACGATTATTTAAATATTCATCGACCGGATTTAAAATTAGAGTTGTTGGATATTATTCCGGGCTCGACGGGCTTTTTTAGATTTAGCTATGGCAAGGGTTACACGTTTCTGGTGCATTATGTCCCCTGGCTTTGGGCGTTTTTTTTCTGGATGACCCAGGCCAAATTTATCAGCTGGTGTAGCCGAAAATCTTCAACCATTACAAATTATTTTAGCTGTCGCAAATTTAGGCAGTATTTGGAAATTGAACACTTCGATTATATTATTTCTACGCATTTTTTAAATTCTGAGCTGGCCGCTAATCTTAAATTAAAAAATAAAATTAAGGGGCAGTTGATTACGGTGATTACTGATTTTGGGGTGCACCCGTTTTGGGTATCTAAGGGGACGGATCTTTATATCGTGGCTACAGTATCCACTAAACAAAAACTTATGGAGATGGGTGTAGAAGATCAAAGAATCAAAGAGTCCGGTATTCCGGTAGCTTCTACTTTTGCAATTCGCCACGATCGAGAAAAGCTGGCCAAAAAACTGGGAATCGATGCCCGGAAGTTTACAGTGCTGTTGATGACCGGTTCATTCGGACTAGGGCCGCTTGAAGAAATTGCCGAAAGCCTTTGCGATCAGGCGCAAGTGTTGGTGGTTTGCGCTAAAAATAATAAACTTTTACAACGTTTAGAAAAGCGAAATTTAGAGAACGTAAAAGTTTTCGGGTTTATTGACAACATTCAAGAATTAATGGCGGTTTCGGATATCATGATTACTAAGCCGGGTGGCTCAAGCATCGTGGAGTTGTTGAATATGGAGCTTTTGCCGATATTTATTGCGGCGATTCCCGGACAGGAGAGAGAAAATGCCAAGGCTTTAGCCGGCTACGGAGTGGGGGGTGTTGAGAATAATATTTTAGAAATTAAAAAAGTAGTTTTAGATTTAAAAAATAATCCCCGTAAAATAGAAGAGTTAAAACAAAAGATCCGAGAGATAAAAAAGCCTTTTGCCTGCCAGGAGTTAGCGCGTGTTATACGCTGAGGTTGTATTTGGCCTGCCGATTAATGGTCCCTTTGATTATATCGTACCGGTTAATTTAGAAGATAAAGCAAGGGTGGGATCCCGTGTGTGGGTTAACTTCCGCAATAAAAAAGAAGTGGCTTATATTGTGGGATTAAGTCATAAAACTTCGATTAAAAAATTAAAAGAAATAACCAGTCTTATTGATCCAGAGCCAATTTTAGGCCAGAAGTTGTTGGAATTGTCTTCTCAGTTAGCAAATTATTATTGCTGTTCTTGGGGAGAGGCGATTGAAGCGGCTATCCCGGATGAGCTGAGAAAAGGAAAAATAGTGGAAATAGGGAACGTTCCCCTATTAATTGTGGAAATAGGGGAACGTCCCCGATTGCGGTCACTTTTGCTGCAGGGCCAAAATCGGATGAATGCTTATCTTAAAGAAATTAAAGCTGCGGTAGCAAATCGTGAATCCGTAATTGTTCTGTTTACGGATATTAACGCTGCGCTTCAGGCTAAAGAGATAATTCAGCAGGATCTAAAGATTATTCCGCAAGTCTTGTATCGTAAACAGCCTAAGGAATTAGAAATATGGAGCTCGATAAAGCAAACGGATTTTAGCGTGGTTCTGGGCACACGTTCGAGCATTTTTGCTCCGGTAAATAATTTAGGATTAATTATTGTTGATCAAGAAGAGGACCAGGTTTATAAACAGGAGCAGGTGCCGCATTATCACGTTCGAGAAGTAGCTTTAATGCGCGCTAAAATTGAAGGAGCACGGGTTGTTTTTGGCAGCCATAGCCCGTCTTTAGAAAGTTTTTATCTTGTCCAAAATGGCCAGTTAGAATATCAAAACATTCCGTCTGCTCTTACCTATCCGCAAGTCAAGGTGATTGATCTGCGCCGGCTGGCTTATGCTGAAAGAAAAAGTAAAACTTTATTCTCAAAGTTTTTGATTGATGCTATTGCCTCGACTCTAGCGCAAAAAGGTAAGGTGCTGCTTTTGATTAACCGTAAGGGGTTTGCCACCAGCGCTGCCTGTCATAATTGCGGCGTAGCGCTGAAATGCCCGCGTTGTAATATTAATTTAGTCTTTCATTTTGATGAAGAAAAATTAAAATGCCACCATTGTAATTTTAAAATGCCGGTTCCGAAGATCTGCCCAAGCTGTAACACCGGTTATATTAAATATTCCGGCCTTGGCACAGAAAAGGTGGAAAGCGAACTAGCGCGGATTTTTCCGCAGGCCCGTTTAAACGTGGATATTTTTGTCGAGACTGGTTCGGTAATTAAAAATCAGCAGGCAAAGTTTGATCTAATCGGGGTTTTGGCGATTGATAATTCGCTGAATCGGGTGGACTTTCGCGCGGCGGAGAAGACTTTTAATCTTTTGATGGGCCTAACCAGCTTAACTTCGAAGCTGATAATTATTCAAAGCGCTAACATTCATCATCATTGTTTTCAGTCGCTGATTAAGCATGATCCGCAGTTATTTTATCAAGAAGAATTAAAGCAGCGTAAGCAGTTAAACTTTGCTCCTTTTAAACATATGATCTTGGTGAGATTAAGAGGAGAGAATTTAGATAAGGTTAAACAGGCAGCGAGTGATTTATTCGCGCGGTTAAATAAGATTAAGACCACGAGCCTTAAAATGCTTTCCCTTAATCCCGGCCAGCCGGCGCAGCTGCGCGGGAATTTTTATTATCAGATATTAATGCGCGCAACCAGCGTTGCCAAGGCCAATTCTTTTTTAAAATTACATTTAAAAGAAACTCATTTTTCAGGTATAATAGTAACTGTGGATGTAGATCCGATTTAGATGAGATAACCCTGTCCCGCCTCACTTGTTCGGCGGGATAAATTCGCGCAAATAACTTACGTTCACTTTGTTCCGTAAGTTATGCGCTCATTTATGAAAATAGTTTTTTTTGGTAGCGCACATTTTGCAATCCTCGCATTAGAAGCTTTGATTAAAAGTAAGCATGAGCTAGTTTGCGTGGTTACTCAGCCGGATAAGCAAAAAGGCCGTCATTTGCAGGTTAGCGGCACAGATGTTAAAAGCACGGCGGTCAAGGCAAAACTTAAAATCTTTCAGCCGGAAAATATTAAATCCAAAGAAAGCGTAAAATTTCTAAAAGAACTGGACGCTGATCTTTTTGTGATTGTGGCCTATGGCCAGATTTTTTCCCAGGAGGTTTTAGATATTCCTAAGCTTATGCCGCTAAATATTCACGCTTCGCTTTTGCCGCGTTACCGGGGGGCGGCGCCGATTAATTGGGCGATTATTAACGGGGACAAGTCTAGCGGGGTGACGATTATGTTTGTAACCCGCAAGATGGATTCCGGCCCGATTATTATGCAGAAAGAAGTTAAGATTGAAAATAAGGATACATCGGTAACCTTAGAAGAAAAGTTGCGTAGTTGCGGAGCCGAACTTTTAATGGATACGCTTAAAATTATTGAAAGCCGGGAGTATCGTTTAGCAGAGCAGGATGAAGACAAGGTGATCATTGCCCCTAAACTTAAAAAAGAGGATGGACTGATTGATTGGGGCGCACCTGCTATAGATATTTCTAATCAGATCAGAGGCCTTTTGCCTTGGCCGGGCGCATTTACCAGATATCGGGGCAAGCTGCTGAAGATATTTCAAGCGGATGTTTTGCCGTTATTTTCAAATCATCGCTCACTGCCGGGTGAAGTGGTCCGGGCGGAGAAGGATTTGATTATTGTGGCTTGCGCTAAAGGATTTTTGGCGATTAAGGAGCTGCAGTTGGAAGCAGGCAAGCGCATCTCTGCTCGAAATTTTATTATCGGACACAAATTAAGAATTGGTGATATTTTAGGGAAAAAGTAGTTGCAAGATTTGACTCTTCTGTTATAATCAATTTCTATGCCAGAACTAAGGAAAGATCCAATTATCGGTCGGTGGGTAATTATTGCTACGGAACGTGCCAGGCGGCCGGATCAGTATTCCATTCATCTTCATGATCCGGAAGAGCATAAGGCTTGTCCATTTTGCGAAGGCAAAGAAGGAAAAACTCCCCCGGAAGTTTACGCTATTCGTCCACGAAATCCTGATCGCAATGGGCCGGGTTGGGATCTACGCGTATTTCCGAGTATTTCTCCGTTTTTAAGGGTAGAGGGTGATCTGGACCGTCGGGGAAATGGCGTTTATGACGTGATGAATGGAGTGGGGGCGCATGAGATTGTGATCGAGACTAATCAGCATATCGCCAACATGGCGGATTTAAGTGAAGAGCAGATTACCCGGGTTTTAAATTGTTACTCGGACCGGATTTTGGATTTAGAGAAAGATTCGCGTTTAAAATACGTTTTGGTATTTAAAAATTATGGCAAGGGTTCCGGTGGCACAGGAATTAGGCATGCCCGTAGTCAGTTAATTGCTACTCCGGTTAATCCCAAAAGAGTTAAAGAGGAGCTGGCCGGATCGCGTCAGTATTATGATTATCATGAGCGTTGTGTGTTCTGCGATTTAATTAAGCAGGAGTTGGCGCAAAAAGAGCGGGTAATTTTAGATTTTGATGGTTTTGTGGCGGTGAGCCCGTTTGCGGCGCGGTTTCCTTTTGAAACCTGGATTTTACCTAAGAAGCATTGTTGTGATTATACTTGTATGGACATGGAGTCTAGAAGGAATCTGGCGCGCGTACTCAAAACCGTGCTTTTAAAATTAAAAATAGGATTAAATGATCCGGATTATAATTATGTGATCCACACTGCGCCATTTCGCCGGCAGAAAGTGGGTTACTGGAAAACAATTGATCAGGACTATCATTGGCATATTGAAATTATGCCGCGTTTATCGAAGGTGGCGGGTTTTGAGTGGGGCACGGGATTTTATATCTGCCCGCTTCCTCCGGAAGAAACCGCTAAGTTTTTAAGAGAGGTTCAAATATAGCATGGGTGAGCTAAGAAGAGATCCGGTAGTCGGCCGTTGGGTGATTGTGGAGATGGACAAGCCGAAGAAGCCGGGAGATTTTAAATATGAGCATAACATTCCCAAGGGTGGATTATGCCCTTTTTGTTATGGCAATGAATTTATGACCCCGCCGGAGATAAGCTGTTTTCGTGATCCTTCCACCGGGGCAAACAATCCGGGTTGGCAGGTGCGGGTAGTGGCGAATAAATTTCCGGCGCTGCAGATTGAAGGCGATCTTGATCGACGGGGATTAGGGCTATATGATTTGTCTAATGGCATCGGAGCGCATGAAGTATTAATTGAGAGCCCGTATCATAATAAAGATATTTCGGAACTCTTACCGCAAGAGATTGAAAGTTATTTAAAGATGTGTTGTGTCCGGGCGGCGGATTTAAAAAGAGACAGCCGTTTTAAATATATTATGATCTTTCGTAATTATGGCTCTGCTGCCGGGGCTTCTTTAGAGCATCCGCATACGCAGCTAGTTGCTCTACCGATGGTGCCAAAAAATGCGCTGGAGGAAATTCACGGGGCGCGGGATTATTTTAATTACCGTGAGCGCTGTATCTTTTGTGATATTTTGCGCCAGGAGATCCAGGATAAGATCAGGATTGTTTTAGAGAATAAATATTTTATTTCCTTTTGCCCGTTTGTTTCGCGGTTTCCTTTTGAAATTATGATTATGCCTAAGCAGCATAGCGGATATTTTTGCCATATATCGGGCGAAGAGACAGTGGCGCTGGCGCAGATCTTAAAAGATACGCTGGCGAAATTAAAAAAAGTGTTTGTAAATTTGTCATATAATTATATAATTCATTCTGCGCCGATTAATGGGGAGTCGGATGTAGAGTATTATCATTGGTATATTGAGATTATGCCGCAGTTAATGCAAGTAGCGGGTTTTGAGTGGGGAACGGGATTTTATTTAGATCCTACCAGCCCGGAGTTAGCCGCGGAGTATTTGAAAACCGTAAAAGACTAATAATAGGGGACGTTCCCCTATTATTGGAAAATGTGGCAAAAAGGGGAACGTCCCCTATTATTTAATTGAGGAGGAATAAAATGGCAGTAAAAGTTGGAATTAATGGTTTTGGCCGGATTGGACGTTTAGTGGCACGGGCAATTTTAGAGAAGAATAGCAAAGACATTGAATTGGTAGCGATTAATGATTTAACCGATGCCAAGAGCAATGCTTATCTTTTTAAATATGATTCGGTGCACGGACGTTTTAATGGCGAAGTAAAAGCCACTGCTGATGATGTCATTTCAGTAAATGGCAAGCCGATTAAAGTTTTAAGCAAGATGGATCCGGCCGAGTTGCCCTGGAAGGATTTAGGGGTTGAAATTGTTGTTGAGTCAACCGGATTATTTACGATTAAACAAGATGGAGTAAACAAAAAGGGTAAAACTGTTAGAGGCGCGGAGAATCATATCACCAAGGGTGGAGCTAAAAAAGTGATTATCTCTGCTCCGGCAGAAGGTGAAGATATCACGATTGTTTTAGGAGTAAATGAAGGCAAGTATGATCCTAAAAATCATCATGTGATCTCAAATGCTTCTTGCACCACTAATTGCCTTGCTCCGGTAGCTAAAATTATGCAGGATAATTGGGGAATTGTAAAAGGCCTGATGACTACCATTCACTCTTATACTAATGATCAAAAGGTTCAAGATATGGCGCATTCGGATTTAAGACGTGCGCGCGCAGCTGCAGTTTCCATGATTCCTACTTCGACTGGAGCGGCAAAAGCGATATCCTTAGTTATTCCGGAATTAAAAGGAAAGCTTGATGGTTTTGCCATCCGTGTTCCAACGCCGAATGTTTCGGTGGTTGATCTGACGGTGATGTTGGCTAAAAAAGCTACGGTTGAGGAATTAAACGCGGCTTTTAAGGCGGCGGCAGAAGGAGCGATGAAGGGGATACTCGGATACACTGAGGATCCGGTGGTTTCAATTGATTTCAACCACTGTGCGTTGAGTTCGGTAGTTGATTCTAAGATTACCAAGATTATTCAGGATGATTTTGTGAAGGTTCTGGCATGGTATGACAATGAATGGGGTTATTCTAATCGCGTTGTGGATTTGTGCGAGTACATTATTAAAAAAGGACTCTAAGAAATAGGGGACGTTCCCCTATTAACAGGGGAACGTCCCCTATTTCTTCTGTTTAGGAGAAGAGATGGCGAAATTAACTTTAAAAGATCTGGATTTAAAAAATAAGACGGTGCTGGTGCGCGCGGATTTTAATGTGCCACAGGATGCTAATCTAGCGATTACGGATGATACACGTATCCGCTCAACGCTGCCGACTTTAAAATATATTTTAGAGCAGGGCGCTAAAAAATTAGTGCTGGTCAGTCACTTGGGCCGTCCGGATGGAAAAGTGGTGGCTAAATACAGCCTTAAGCCGGTGGCGGCGCGTTTAAATGAACTGCTCGGCCAGAAGGTGTTATTTCTTGATGATTGTGTTGGCGATAATATTAAACGCTCAATCGATCAGTCTCAGGAAAAGATTGTTTTGTTGGAGAATTTACGTTTTCATGTCGAGGAAGAGGCAAACGACGCTAATTTTG
>Ga0268283_1000909_pt1 | contig 16091 bp, 20 predicted proteins | sample saktaG_13_FD_190140 | JGI IMG/M metagenome (GOLD analysis project Ga0268283, IMG submission 190140) | Saline water microbial communities from Sakinaw Lake, British Columbia, Canada - sak_2013_06_06_36m | ecosystem: Environmental > Aquatic > Non-marine Saline and Alkaline > Saline ... | reverse complement strand
AGACCAAGGATTTGATTAGAGCCATTATGGTGCTTTGCGCCGAGTGCATCGACTCTGACGGCGAGCCGTTGGCAAAGTGTGAGTTGGATTGCCCATTCAGGCCATTTTGGGATGAGATTATAACTCCAAATTAAATTAAAAAACCGCCGGGGAACGAAACCCGACGGTCTTAGGAGGTTGGTGGGTTTTTAACCCCACTCCTATATTGGACAACAAAAAACACATTAATGTTCCCTGTTGGGGCCATTTTAAGCTAAAAAAAGTAATGGCCCGCTATAGGCAAACGGGCCAAAAAAGGAGAAAAACTTGAAACCAACAATATTACCTATTAAGACAACTCCAGCACCGATTAGTTCACCAAATCCGAAACAATTTGAGGCGTTAGCTGTGGGCCTCTTAGAAGGTTTGCTAAGAGCGCTGGAATGTTTTTCAGCCACATTAGATGTGATTGAAAAATCAATTTAATTTAAAAAAAACACATTTTTAACCCACTAATATTGGTGGGTTTTTTTGTTCTACACTGACATACTAGGAATTTAACCGCGTGATATCATGTTGTTTTCAACGTAGTATTAAAAACATGATATTATTGAAGAAAAGTTGTTTTTATGGGGAACATACTGTATGATTTATGTGTCTAAAAAAATAGGTGGGGGAAAACTCACAAAGAAAACATATTAAGGGGATAAAAAATGACGGAGACGAGAATGTTGGGGGTTTATGTGGAGAAGGAACTAGCGCAGGAGTTGAAAAGGTTAGCCTGCCGGAGAGACATCACGATGACATCCATAGTCAAGGATGTGCTACATCGAGAGATAAATTCGGCCCTGGCAAGTGGGGAGTTGGCGCCACGGGAAACAGCAATATGACAATCAAACAAGAAATATTCAAAGCCGTGGAAAGGGTTGCAGATCTCCAAAAATGGGAACCGGGGCGTGTCTGGGGTTGTATGAAAAAGAAATTTGGATGTAGCTTGGCCGACGCAGACGAGGCTCAATTAGAGGAGAGAAAAATTTACATCAATAACTGGCTGAAAAAACTCGAAGGAAGTCAAACACACACATCTGTCTCTACTGATGAAGACTGGCAGATTATTTATGAAATTGCCAAAAGGAGGCTGAATGTATGACCCAAAAAATAGAAATCCCCGATGAGTTAGCGTCTCATCAGGGACTCAGAATTTTAGAAATACCCAAAAATCACACTACAAATAGTTTAGCACATCCGTTTGACTTGTCAAGTAATATAGACAGTAATATAGACAATTCTACAGCTAAAAAGATTTGGAACATTAAGGATTTCCTTAACCTGTTTGGCGGGGAGACTCAGGCGTTTAGAACCTTCAATGATAAGAAAAAAAGTTCAGGCAAAAAATATTATGGAACTCTCGCAGACCTAAAACATCAACTAGAAGCTATAAATAAGAAGGGCCACGGCGTATATTTTACGCCAAACAGGACTGACGGGGTTGATCAAAGCGACAGTAATGTTGTGGGTGTGCGGGCCGTTTGGGTGGACCTGGATGGCTCTCCGTTACAACCATTACTGGATGCCAACCTCCCTTGTCATGCCATAACGGAAACCTCCCCCAGCAGATTTCATGGTTACTGGCTGGTCACTGGTGTGTCGGTCGGTGAGTTTTGTGGCATACAAAAGGCCCTCGCGGAAAAGTTCCACTCTGATAAATCCGTGTCGAATCCCGGACGTGTCATGAGATTGCCGGGTTTTTATCATCACAAGGGTAAACCCTTCCTGTCAGGAATCCATACTCTAAATCCTGATTTTCCTGTTTATGAGAAAGCCGAAATTATATCAGCCTTTAATTTAGTTATTGAGCCATCAGAAAACGACATTCCAGTTACTAAAAGACTCACATCTAGCAATATTCTGGATTGCCTCTATAACCATGAAGATGGTGACAGGGAAATATTTGTCAGTCTCTTTCAGGACAAGTTTTGTTATGATCACGCAGAGGATGATTGGTATTCCTGGACAGGTAACTACTGGCAATTAGACGAAGTGGGAGATGTGTTTGAGGCTATAGGTGACATTGCTAACACATACTATGTGGAAGCTAAAAACCAAGCCGATTTAAGAATCAAGGCAAACAGGGATGGCCGAACAGAAAAGGAAAACCAACATGCCAAAAACGAAGCTAAACTACTAAAACGAGCGACTAGCCTTCAGTTTTTAGGTAAAAAAAGAAACATCATATTCCTGGCAGCCAGGGGCAATAACAGTCTTGGAATCACGGGGCGAGAATGGGACAAAAACCCGTGGATACTTCCTTTAGAAAACGGCGTGGTGGAACTTCAAACCGGAGATTTCCGACAAGGAGAACTCTCTGATTATGTGAAAAGTGTAGCGCCCCACGAATGGCAGGGGATAAACGCACCGTGTCCAACATGGGATAAATTCATAAACGACATTATTGTCACAGAAGATTTTAATCCAGATCCAGAGACAGTTGATTACCTTCAGAGATTATTAGGCTATGCAATTACTGGGTTAAGGTGTGAACATGTGTTTCCTATTTTTTGGGGCGACAGAGGGCGTAATGGTAAAGGAACGCTGTTTGAAACTTTAAGCTATGTCCTGGGGCCACTGGCAGGGAAGGTTGCAAGCGAGACATTATTGCAGTCTAAAAATGTTGCGGCGGCTGGAGCCCCGTCTCCACACCTTATGGCCCTAAGAGGTAAGCGGTTATGTTTCGCTTCAGAGACAGAGCAAAATCGACGGCTGAATGTGAATCTAATAAAAGAGCTTGCCGGTGGAGATTCAATTACAGCTAGAAGCCCCTTTGGAAAAAGAACAGTCCAATTTGAGCCTACTCATACCTTATTTTTAATGACAAACAATAAGCCTGTTGTCCGGGTGAAAACTATAGATCCAATTTGGGACCGCATAGCATTAATTCCCTTTCACCTGAAATATGTAGACGCAGATGCCGTTAAAGAATCGTATGAGAGGCCCAGGGATCTCAGCCTGTCAGATAAGTTGAAGGCAGAAGCCCCTGGAATTCTTGCGTGGTTGGTTCGCGGATGCTTGGCATGGCAACAGTCCGGTTTAAAAAAATCAGAGATAGTTCAAAAGGCAACGGCTGAGTATAAAAATGATGAGGATATTATCGGCCAGTTTATTGAGGAAAAATGTGTAACTGGAGATGGCCTGAAAGCTAAAGCCAGCGATCTCCAAACGGCATACTCCAGTTGGTGTGACGAGCAAAACATCCGTTACAATAAGACGGCTTTTGGTCGAGATATGGGAACAAGATATGCCACTCAGGGGGAGAAACGCCATAAAATATATTTAGGTATAGGGGTAATTTCTGAAACTGTTACCTTAGATTTAAACCAGCAATAGCAAGGCTTTCAGGCTACACTAAAAGTAAAGAGGTAACAGTTGGGACAGTTTTCCATGAAGTTGAGAATATTTTAAAAAGATGTTTTGAGAAATGCGCCAAACCGAGGAAAACTGTTACCTACTGTTACCTTTTGAGGGGTTAAAAGTGGATAAATACAATAAAATTAAGGATATAAACGAAATGAAGCCGACTCAAACTGTTACCCAAACTGTTACCTTATGGCAAACGCCTAATATTACTATTAAAAGAGAAGCAACCACAAATGGAGGGGAATATTCATCAGCATGTCCTGATTGTGGAGGGGATGACCGATTTCGTATCTGGCCTAATGAAGGAGAGAATGGCAGGTTTTGGTGTAGGCAGTGTGACAGGCACGGAGATTTAATTGACTTCCTGCAGTGGACGAGAGGTATCTCGTTTAAAGAAGCCGCCAAAATTGCGGGAAAGGATCTGACAAGGAAACAACAATTCAGGGTCGATATGTCGTGGCGCAAACCGAAACCGATTGCTCCAATTATAATTGGTCCACCTACCCAACAGCCTTTGGCTCCAGGTATGGCGAAAACACAGCCACCGGAGAGACTACCGAAAATACCAGTGACAGAACCAGTTACCGTTAAACCAGTTCCAGAGAAGTTTGAGTCTTGTGTATCCATAGAGGACCGTGTGTTGGACCTGCTCAGAACCAAGGGACCGCACGATACTAAACAAATTCAGTGGAAAACAAAAATCCCCAGGCAGGACTTAAATCGAATCCTCTACAATTTAGTTGATGTGACACTGGTGGACTTTGACGCACCAACAAAAAGATACGTCGCCGCACCGCCGACAATTTTATAATTATTTAAAAAAGGAAAAAATAATGAAAGACAATATGTCCATAATAATAGAGACACCTAGACTCTCAGAGAAACACATATCGCATCGGAACAGCTTTGAAGGCTTCGTCACTGACGGGGCTGAAGGGCCAGTGGCCGAATTTGTGAAACAGCTATTTACTGAATGGCACAACTATAATGAGAAGTATTTTTACGGAAAAATGATAGTTCCATATATTAATTTGGCTCAAAATTTCACCACTAAGAGAGTGGGTGAGTTTGCGCCGTCATCGTCCTGGGGCGGAAAATCAGAGATCCGCATTAGACCGACGCTATTCACCGGAAAACATCCTATGATTCACACCGGGGCTCCAATGGAAGGCCGCAAACGCTATATGTTCGACATACTCTTACATGAGTCAATACATCAATACTGCCAGGAGATACTTGGAGACCCAGAGGCATCCTACAAGGGCCACGGCCCGGTCTTTAAGTCTGAGTGTAATAGAATATCAGGACTGATGGGTCTTACGGGGCTGGTGCGGGACTGTAAGGCCAGAGGCAAGAATCGGGATCTTCCGGGCTGTCAATACTGGCCGCATTGTGTCAGACCAGATGACTACTACATGGGGGCCATTGGAAAACGCATTAAACATAGGACCAGCACTGCAATTCAAAACCTAAACATGACTGAAATTATCGACCAAGTATGTAATCTATACGGTAAATCGCAGATACTTAAAATAGCTCAAACCCTGACAGAGCGTGCTAATCGAACCACTTTCCTGGATGATAAGGCAAAGTCAGATTTCTTTTTCAAGCCCCAAAGTTATGAATTCAATAATGTCCATATTGATAAAGACAGATACAGTATAGATTCAGCCTAAAACAAACCCCAAACCCCGTGACTTTGCGGGGTTTTTAGTTTGCGCAAACCAAGCCACGCCGTTGAATCCGAATGGTGGAGATAGACGGTCAAAGGATAGAGACCAGCCTGATAATAATAAGGCTGATAAGGTCTATGGAACAGACCCCGAATACCTAACTTCGGTTATTGCCAAAGGAAATGTTGACAATGTAAACAATTCCTCCTTTACCCTATTTTCCCGGCCAGGAAATTAATTAAATATCGGTGAACTTAATAATTTTATTTACTTCTTATTAATTTGAGGCTACAAGCCCCCACAGGAATTAATTCCGACACTATAGGGGGCTTTGTCATGCTTAAATATTTCAATTTAACCGAAAACCCATTTTCAACATCCCCGAATCCGAGATTCTTTTGTTTATCTAATAGCCATCGCAGTATCCTGGCAAAGCTAGATTATGTGGTTGAGTTCAAGCAGGGGCTGGCCGTGACATACGGTGACATTGGAGTCGGCAAAACAACTCTAGCAAAAGTGGTTATGGATCGACTGTCAGATAAAAACCAGGTCTATTTCGTTAACAATCCAAATTACAAATCTGAGATGCACATGTGCAAAGCATTATCAGAAGAAATGGGTATAGGCCCGAAGCGATCGCAACATTTACAGATGGCGGCGATTAAGACGTTTTTAGTTGAATGTTATGAGAAGAATATCAGTCCGGTGTTAATTATTGACGAGGCGCAATTCCTGGTGGGGCACCAATTTCATATTTTAAGGGAAATAAATAATTTCGAGACGACTGACGTTAAGCTTTTGCAGGTTCTTCTGTTTGGGCAACTCGAACTAAGAAACAAGTTAAAAATCCAAAAAGCGCTTCTATCAAGGGTGATCGTAACATCAACATTGGACCCGTTATCGCCGTCAGACCTTGAGGAGATGATTCAGTTTAGGGTCCGTGTAGCAGGTGGAAGCGAAGATTTATTCCCTATAGAGAGTATAGCGAAGATTTATGAAGTATCTAGGGGCCTACCAAGAGACGTAATGAAGATTTGTGGTTTAGGCTTAAAGCTGGCTCACCTTAACAAACAAAAAGCTGTAACACCCGACGTTATAGATTTGACTATTAGCGAGGCCAGAAAATGACTTTAAAAGGGTTTGGATCGGCATTAGACAATGAAGAAAAGGCCCAACCCTTACCTGGGACTATGGCACATCTGATGTGGGTTGAGAAGAAAAAGAAACTTGAAGTAGAACCTGTTGATAACTGCCTGTTGATAGACGAGCAAACCACTTCTCGAAAGGAAGCTGGTGCTTTAAGGGAAGCACATGCTTTAAAGAAAGCAGCTTCTCTAAAGGAAGGTGTTCAAACTACTTCCCTAAAGGAAGCACATGCTCTAAGGGAAGTTCACCCTCAACGGGAAATTGACGGCGGCTTGGTTAAGATAATCCAAAATTATTGTTTTTTTGACAAGGATTTATTTAGCTTATTCCATGAGTTAAAGGAAGCTGAATTAAGGTTATACCTTGACCTGTATATGAGAAGCTATGCCAGGAAGCATCCCAAGAATATTTGTTCATGCACAAATTCGGAACTATCTGACACTACTGGAATAACATCCAGTTCAGCCTTCTCAAGGGCCTTCAAGGGATTAGAGTCGAGAGGGTTGATTAAGAGGTTAATTATATCCAGGTCATTAAGCGAAAAGAGCTTGTTTAGAATCTTTCTGCCTTGTGAGATACGGGGATCTAAATCATATACAGAGGTTAAATATCTTACAGAGGATGAACTACTTCCCTAAAGGAAGCACCTTTCCCAAAGGAAGTGCTTCTCTAAAGGAATGGGCTTCTCTAAAAGAACAGGCTTCTCTAAGGGAAGGGCCTTCCTTTATGACCTTCTCTAAAGGAAGACAGAAGAACAATAATATATAAGAGAATAAGAAGTCTTAAATAATGCAGACCGGACCCTGTTGATAACTCGTTTTTGGAAACCTTCAAAATTCTCGTCTTTTCCATAAAACCCGAGGTGAGGCAAAAACACCCAAACAAAAAAAAACAGGTTCTCTGAAAAGGAATTTCAAGAAAATAGAAACCGTTCAATAACGAGGCTTAAAAATCATTGAGAGTAGGTTATGAAAAACAAAACTGAAGAATGGAAAAACAAACTCTATTTCGGAGATAATTTGCCCATACTCCGAGACAAGGATAATTTCCCGAATGAATGTATTGATTTAATTTATCTTGACCCGCCGTTTAATTCCAAGGCGACATACAATATTCTTTTTGCCAAGAAAGACGACATTCAGGAAAGGGCTCAAATAAAAGCCTTTGGAGATACGTGGCATTGGGGCAAAGAGTCAGCGGAAAGCTATTATGAAATTGTTGAAGGCGGATATGGGCCAGAATCATTAGTTAAGTTAATACGGGCTCTAAGGGATTTTTTGGGCGACAATGATATGATGGCTTATTTGGTTATGATGGCTCCAAGGCTAGTTGAATTATATCGAATATTAAAAAAGACAGGTAGCGTTTATATCCACTGTGACGATACTGCAAGTCACTATTTAAAATTAATTCTCGATTCTATCTTTGATGTCAAGAATTACAGAAATCAGATAATCTGGCAGCGGACTAATTCTCACAATACAGCTATTAGGTACGGTAGGGTTTACGATGCCATATTTTTCTACACAAAATCTGAAAATTACTGTTGGAATCCTATCAAATTACCATATTCAAAGGAACAAATTAAAAGATATTCAAAAGATGAAAAGGGGCAATTATTTACGGGGCAGGACTTAACAGCCAGTCGCCCTAATAGTAATTCAGGTAAATTTGAATGGCGGGGTACTATGCCCCCGAGCAATCGAGGTTGGGGTTATAAAATTGAGCAATTAGAGGAATGGTGGACTCAAGGATGTATTCTCACTCGCAAAGACGGTACACCAAGGATGGATGGACTAAAAGTCTACCTTGATGAAATGGAGGGAAAACCTCTTCAGGCATTATGGACTGATATTCCACGCATTGCAAACACGTCAAATGAGCGCCTCGGTTATCCGACCCAAAAACCTGAAACACTCCTTGAAAGGATTATAAAATCATCCAGTAACGAAGGTGATCTTGTGCTTGATCCTTTTTGCGGTTGCGGAACAACAATTGCTGTCGCTGAAAGATTGAAACGTAAATGGATCGGAATCGACATAACCCATTTGGCTATAACCCTAATGAAAAACCGTCTTGACACTGGATTCAGCAAAGAGGAACTCACGCCATACGAAGTCATTGGCGTTCCCGCCGATTTGGGCAGTGCCAAGGCGTTAGCTCTACAGGACAGGTATCAATTTGAGTGGTGGGCTTTGTCGTTAATTAACGCTAGACCCGCCCAAGACAAGAAAAAGGGCTCAGATAAAGGAGTTGACGGATATAAATATTTTCACGACGATATGAGCGGGGAAAGTAAACGAATAGTCGTCCAGGTCAAAAGTGGAAATGTAGGGACTCCACAAATCAGGGATTTTAGAGACGTTATAAACAGAGAAAATGCTGTGATAGGAGCGTTTTTAACCCTTCAGCCTCCTACAAGCCAAATGGTTAAAGAAATTCAAACCGGAACACCTAACGATTACTATATTTCACCTGCTTATGGCCCACAACACAAGTTTGCCAAAATACAAATACTTACAATTGAAGGGTTGTTAAACGAGAGTGAGAAACTCGAATATCCAAGATTAGCCGATGACACATTTAAACAAGCACAGCGTAAGTATAAAGACGCCCCGGAACAAACCGGACTAGACGAATTTGATAATGGGGCATAATAATCCACTTTAACCCCTAAAACATGGACCATTTTTGTTTTAAAATTGTCTCACTTTTTATGGGGGGAAAATTCAAATGAACAACACACCGCAAGAGATTCGGCAGCTTCGAGAAATCCTCGTAAATATGGATGATGATCACTGGAAAGAATATGGATTTTGGGCATCTGATGCCGAAGTTGTAAAAATCACCAATCAAATGCGTCAAACTTCTACAGATTTTGGAACCAATTGGCTAGAAAAATTAATTTGGTGTTAGGGGGGACAAAATAAATGGCTTTTAGTGTAGGGACAAAAGTAATTTTGAGTGATGGCAAGAAAGGTGAAGTGGTTGCAACCTTTGGCAATATAGATTGTAGGGAGTTCAAAGTAAAACTTCCAGGTGGAGTCCGTCATTTTACAGAGCATGAATTATTGTCAGAACTGGCAGCAACTCAGACTGGTAATCTATACAGGTTTGATATGACCCAGGATTGCAGTGTGAGATAATAAATTTACCCTGGGCTAGTGATATTGAGCCGAGGGAGGCCCTGGGTAGTCCTGGGCCACAACAATTAGGGGGGGAAACTTTGAACCAGACAATAGGAATAGAATTTTCGGCTATAGGCCAGGACTCGGTAATCCGGGCGGTAAACGAACTTAAAATAGCCCTGGAGGGACTTTCCGGGGCGTCCGCAAACGTAAAACAGGCGACAGATTCGGCAAACGGATTCCAGGCGGCGGCTACAAACGCTGACAAATTTGCAAGTGCGTGCTCAAAAGTGGCGGCCACGGCCAGTGGACTCGGGGCGGTTGCTACGAATATTGACAAAATTACAGCCAGTATGGGGCGTTTAGCTTCGGCCAGCGCCAGACTCCAAGCGTTACCATCAGGGGGAATTCCTTTGGCGTTACCTCCTGGAGCGCAAGCATCATCCGGGCCAGTGCCATTGATTACGGCGGGAAAAAATACACAATCAGGTTACACAAACCCGGCTCAGCCGCATTGGAGCACAAATACTCCACAACTAATAATGGGGGCTACAGGTCCAAAGACGGGCGGAAACGCACCACAGCCACCGCCAATCCAACCTGGAACAATTGCAATGAATCAGGTTAGTCCTGGAAAATGGGAGGTTCCGATCCCCGTTGGTGCAGTCGGGAGCGGCGGCAATGGCGGCGGTAATCGGCCACAGGCTAAAGTTTCTCCAGATAGTCCATCTCCTAAAGGACGGAATAATTACATTCCCGGTGGAACTAATGGGCTCAGTTGGGGAAAAATTGGTGGAGCATATTTGGGATACTCCGTAGCCTCAAAGGCTATGGGAGCTATAAGCGATACGAACAAAAATATATTTTTAGGCGCTAATCGAGACGAGATTAATGTGGCTAATCAGGGATTGGCTAGTGTGGGCATGACTTCCGCAGATCGGGCCATCACAGAAGCCTCAATGAATAATTACTTGGCAAAATATCCCTACCAGACCATGCCACAGGCTTTAGACACCGTGGGTGAGGTCCGGAGTGCTTATGGAGTTAAGGATATCTCAAATAAAACAGCCAATGAAGTCGCCCAAACCGCTATGGGGCTCGGTGTTACAGCCAAAATGAAACCGGGCGAGAGCGCAAATTTGATTACCAACCGTCTTAAAGCCGAAGAGTCCTGGATGACGCCGCAAGAGCGAGCCCAAAAGGTTAATCCGGACTCCCCGTGGTTAGCTAATCGCTCCAAACAGGTTGCAGGGACATTAGACTGGGCAATCGAAAAATATAAATTATGGGGTGGCGGGATCGCCGAGTTTGATAAAAATGCTCTGGCGATGAATCAGCAACTTGGCTGGGACGCACCTAAGTCTTACGCCTTCCTGGGAGCCTTGAAGAATCAGGGCATGCGAGAATCTTCAGTCGGTGTGAGTGTAAAATCAATCGCCGCTGAAGAAGGTAGAGCGATAGCTCGAATGGAATTGCTCAATCAGCGAGATGCCCAGGGGAACCTGAAGTATACGCCACAACAAGTCACTTCGGCTAAAATGAAGCCGTATGTATTTGAGATCATGGAAAGAAACGCCCAGCAACAGAAGGCCGACGAATGGCACTTGGCAGAGCAACTAATGATCCAAAAACAAATGGCAGCAAGAAACTATAGTGATCCATTTGATATTGTCGGAGTTTCAAAGTTTCACCGCTCCAAATACGAGGCGCAAGTCGCTCCGGGGTTTACGGACACCTGGAAAACCGATACCGCTGAAGGTAGAAAGGCAGAGCAGGCCGGTCAGGGGCGTATATATGAGAAACTGGACAATAATCGAAAAGATCTTATATCGCCCTGGAAAGAGCTAGAGGCGGCAATCACTCGGGCGGGGCAAGCGACGAGTAAACTTCACTCCGGACTCACAGGACTGGAGAGCGTGATGGGCCTTTTGAATCAACATACCAAGGCTATGGGCGACGCATCTGTAAAAAAAGAATCCATCGAAGCCCTGGAGAAGGATTTCAAACGTGGTGTTCCATTAGGGAATAAACGGGCGGAGTTCATGAAAAGAACCGGGCGGGCGCTACAACAGGCCAAAAATAATGGCATGGACCCCCAACAATTACATAACTTAGAGGTTTCTCTCCGGCCAGAGATTTGGGAACGCCAGGATAGGCAGGAATATTCGCAGGCCCCAGGAGGAATAGCCTGGGACAATTTAGGAAGTATAAAGACACTATCAGAACGATATAAAATGAACCCGTTAATTGGCGATAAACCAATCATGGAGCGTCGCCCGGACACGCCATACGAGTCCGACGAGGATCGTTGGAAACGTGAACTCCAGGCCAGGATTGGAGAAAATAATGATAGTTATCCTGGTGGAGACGGTTCAGGCGGTGCTGGTGGGCAGATCCAAGAAGGCGCAATGAACTTTTCGTCAGCCGTGGATAAGTTTGCTAATGTTGTGGATCAAATAAACACCGCTCCAAAACCACAACCCGTGGCTAGAGAGGTGAGTGGATTATCAAAAATAGGCAATGGGCAGGTTATGACTGAGTGATTAAATTAAAAAAGCCCCTAGAATAAAATCTAAGGGGGTTTGTTTTCGTATGCCACAAATATACGTTTTTGTCAAGAAGGCCGCTGAGAATTGATTTCAGCGGCTTAATTTTTTGACTGAACTTGAATGACGGAGCCGACAAATGGAATTGCCCATCAGAGTCAATAGTTCAGTATAGTGAAATCAGCCAAACCTACCAAAATGTCGGAATGTCCAATAATCGGACAAACAACTAAAGGGAGGGGGGAGTATATTCATGTTCTTGAATATAGGCTAAGTTGAATATAGAATGAATATTAAGTGAATAATAAACAACACGAGCCCGGACAACCGCACGGTTACGGAGCCCTTGTTGTAGTGGATTATTTGGTTTTTTTTGTCTGAGCCGTTTTCCCAGTTTCAAATGATAATTTGGGTTTATTAAAATACTGCCATAACAGCGTGTCTATGAGCCTTGGGGGCAGTATATGGAGCCTTTTACATTCGTCCTGTAGCAGTTGCCATAGCTCAGTGTCTATCGTCAGTGTGGCCCGGTGATAAACCCGGTCCTTGGATGTCGGAACCAGTTCCGGTTGAAATTCTATAGCTTGTTTTTCTTCCAAAACCTTTTCAACTAACTTTCTAATCAGGTTTATATCAATGTTTTTCATGCCGCCGCCTTAATGATACGATGAATCTGGTTGTGACCAAAGGAGGTCCGTTTCCTGGTCGTGAAGCCCTCCGCATTAACTGTGGCTGCAATCTTCCTGACTGACAGGCCAGCACTCTTCAGTTGCATGATTCTACCCACCAATGCCTTCTCAGCCGTATTCTCAACCAGTTGCTTGTCCTTTACAGCCTGTCCATAACGAACCTGTCCACCAATGCGGAGCCCCTTTTCTTTCATCCGGGACAGCTTACCTTTGATACGTTCGGAAACCAGTTTACGCTCACGTTCATCCAAAGCGGAGAATAGTGTTGAGATAAAATCACTGTCAGCGGAAGATTCTGAGAGGATGCCCTGTTCCACAGACAAGTAAGTGACCTTCTTTTCAATAAACAGGTTCTTAACCTGGAGAGCCTCTAGGGTATTCCTGCAAAGCCTGTCAGACCTGTAAACGATAACACAATCAATCAGTTTATCCTTGACGAGGTTCAGGACACGTTGGGCTCCGGGACGATTATCCAGTGACTTACCTGATAAACCGTTATCAGTTTCAATATCGACGAGCTTGAAGCCTTTCTCTTTGGCCAGTTTCTTTATCGCTGCAATCTGAGTATCCAACGGGGCGGTTTTGTCCGAATCTTCCTTTGACCTTCTAGCGTATCCAATTGCTCTCAACATGGCGTTCACCTCACGTTCATATCGTTATGAAAACCAGAATACGCTTATGAATAATGAATGTCAACATATTTTTCATAACAGTATGAATATTGTTGGGCAGTGTTACTAAAAATTGTCCACAGAATCACCTGTATTTGTAGACAAAATAGGTTAACTAAGCGTTATTACGTATTAATAAAAATATACCGTCATATTGAATGGGCAATTAATTAATTAAAATAGTGCCTCAAAACATTGCAAATAGACATTATAATCGTTGTTTTCAAGGACTCGTTTGAAAACAACAAAAGTTTAAAAATAGGCAATTATTTTCGTAACACGGGGAACAAAATACCCTAAATAGATACTCATTATAATAGGATAGATACTTCTCTATCTAAAATAAAACACCTAAATTTAAGTAAAAAATAGGGGGGAAAATGAAACGAAACGAGCCACGATGCAATGTGAATATTTCGCTATCGGTGGATCTCTTGGGCCGACTTAATAAAGTATGTGACGACCTGGGCATTTCCAGGTCACGGTTTCTATCCAAGGCATCGGAATTATTGTTGATTGATATTGATAATGAGGAAACACAGAGCTATGTCCGAGATTAACATCTGCTTTAGTTGCGACTTGGCCTGGAAACGCCGACTGGACAGGTTTTTAGCGGATTGTGATGTTGTCAACCGGAGCGCCTATATACGACAGGCCCTAGATTTTTACAGGTTAGTTTTGAAGTTAAATGCGGGGCAAAAAGAACCCCTAATGTCTATTTTTGAAGCCCCTAATTGCTCCCGTGGGCAATTTTCTATAGAGGGTTTAAGGAATTTCAAATGATTGAAATAGAAAAGTTTTTAAACGAAACTCAGATAGCCTGCCATAAGGCCCTCAAACTAATCACCGCCAATCTCTCCAAGGATCTGGATACAAAGTCCCTATATAATTTGTCAAACAGTATCTCAGCATTATCCCGGTCTATTAGCGACTTAGACAAGGCATCGAGAGACAGGTTATCATTAGTGACTCAGGTAGCTGAAGAGATGAAGGTTTTGTTTAAAAGAACACTGGAAGGGTATCCGGAGCTTTGTGGGCAGGTCATGGATGTCATTGAGAAAACAGCGATTGAGGCGGCAAAGGACAACAAACGAGAGTTAAAGTTGATCAGCAACAAGAGGAACAGGTGACCGCAAACTTCACAAAAATTCACCGAAAAAGGCGGTAACATGGTGTGGGTGTGTGCCACGGGTGACGGAAAACATGATTAACAACCATAAGTTATTGTTTTTACTAGGAGAGGCCCCCTGTCCCAGAAGCGAGACCCCTGGGCTGGGAACAAACTAATCGGACAGAGAGATACGTATCATCTCACGCAATATTTTTTTAAGGAGTATTTTTTAGCAAATTGAAATTATCCAAATCTGACAAAGAGTTTCTATTTTATTGTGAATCTAATTGTGGAAAAGATTTTATAAAATGTCGAAACATTAATTGTTTTCGCCACCTTGAACTTAAAATAATTTTGGAGCGTATACATGAAAAAAGTAAAATTTAACACTGCCCATTTAAACCCGTCGGAGAAACGTATTTTGGCATTTTGTATGGGCAATAATTGCTTCTATGACCCTGAAACATGCCGGGGTTCCAGTGACCCTAGAGATTCAGGTTATTGTGATAACTATATAGCAATGTTGGGCATCTGGGACAAGATAAAACCCACCAATCATTTTATGTCGTTCGAGACTCTATCTCAATGAAAAATAAAAACAGCGCAAAACGTTTGGGAGAGCGAGATTTAATGGTTTTGAAACAGCTTTTGAGGGTATTTACCTGGAGTTGCAGTTTTGCCCCATGCTCCGGGTGTAACGTCCCAGAGTGCGCTGTGGACAGGTTTTTAACTGAAATTGATTTGTTGTTGGTTGAGGAGGTGGGCAATGGCTAGACCAAGTATGAATTTTTTGCAGGCGTTTGCAGCGGCCCTATCAGAAGAAGAAATGGACGAATATAGGGCGATGCTCAAACCAGAACTCAGGGAGATGATAGAGAATAACCCACCTAAAATAGACAGGATTAAATCAAGTGACAATAGTAGCCACGTAGAGTGGTTCAGATAAAGAAAGGGAGAAAAATAATGGAATTTAACGAAAAACAGGAAATTTTGGAATCATTCATCGGATTAATTAAACACCAGTGTGAAAATTGTAAAAGGCGAACCGGGTCGGTCTCAAACTGTAAGGCAGGCGGAGACATGATGAATCCGGGCTCCACGTGTGTCGTATGGGAGATGCGAATGTGGCCTATACCATCCGTCACAATAGAAAAAAAATTGACCAGTTGGTTGAAAACCACTGAAACCGTTGCGACTAAACGACCGGAGGCTTACTAATATGGGTATGTCTTGGTCTGCTTTCAATCGAATGTTGGATAGCATAAAAACGCATTGCGTGGCTTGCCCAAAGGGCGGCAGCGTTTATCGTATAGAAAATTGTCAATCCGGTTTTTATGATCACTGTGATTTTAGGGACTTACGTGTTTTCGCCATCCGTCCAGAACTACGTGAAAAACTCGCAAAGCGTTTGGGCATCCAGAATGACGACTAATTAAAAATATAGATAGTAGGGGGAATAATGGATAGAGCTGAATTACTTTTGCTAATTAAGGATTTTTGTAAAGATTGCCGTGGTCCACGGGATTGTATCGAGAGTTGCCAATCGGAGACCCTGGGGACTTGTGCGCTTTGGCCTTACAGTAATGGGCAGGCGGATGACGATGTTCAGACCAAGGATTTGATTAGAGCCATTATGGTGCTTTGCGCCGAGTGCATCGACTCTGACGGCGAGCCGTTGGCAAAGTGTGAGTTGGATTGCCCATTCAGGCCATTTTGGGATGAGATTATAACTCC
>Ga0268283_1000908_pt1 | contig 16120 bp, 18 predicted proteins | sample saktaG_13_FD_190140 | JGI IMG/M metagenome (GOLD analysis project Ga0268283, IMG submission 190140) | Saline water microbial communities from Sakinaw Lake, British Columbia, Canada - sak_2013_06_06_36m | ecosystem: Environmental > Aquatic > Non-marine Saline and Alkaline > Saline ... | reverse complement strand
AATATCTAATGGAAAAGGGAGTGCGACTCTCACCTGACGAAGCCCATGAAGTAAACTATCTTTATCATGATCCTTGCCACACACCAATGAAGGTTCACCGTGGGGTGACGGTACCTAGTGCTCTAATGGGGCAACCCGTGGTCCTTTCAGAACGTTGCTGCGGAGAGTCTGGCAGTTTTGCGGCAGCTTACCCAGCCATTGCAACGCAAGTACGTAGCAGAAAACAAGAAGAAATTGTACATGGGCGAGATTCTTTTGAAAAAGGGAAAGTAAAACTTTTGACCTCTTGCCCTTCTTGCCAACAAGGCCTTTCGAGGTATCGAGAGGAGACTGGTGTGCAAACGGATTACATCATCGTCGAATTGTGCAACCGATTGTTGGGTCAGGGGTGGCAAAAGCGTTTTGTGGAGCGGGTACAAACAGAAGGAGGTATCGAACGGGTGCTGCTCTAATTTTACGTGCGCAGGGAGAGAATCAGAGTAGTGTCTCGACTGCGCACTTGGTTCTAGCGAACACTAAATCTTGAATGGAATGTCCAAGTTTGATCCCACGAGTTTCAAACCGAGTGAGCCCATTTCTAGCAATGGATCCTTCAGTGTTTATGACACTTTCCCAACACGGTACTTCTGAAAATACCGTTTTTATCTGGGTTGCATACTCTTCCCAGTCAGTAGCTAGATACACCTGACCTCCCGGCTTCACTTTTTTATAAAGCATTTCTACGAATTCAGGTTGTACCAAACGACGCTTTTGGTGTTTTCTTTTAGGCCACGGATCCGGGAATAAAATGTAGACTCGTGTTAAGGCATGATCCTGGATTTGGGTACGTAAGACCTCTACTGCGTCGGCGCAAAATACCCGAACGTTAGCAATCTCTTTGGTTTGTAACTCGCCAAGTAACCGCCCCACCCCAGGCCGGTGGACTTCTATTCCAATAAAGTCCACCTCTGGATGTGTTTTGGCTTGGCCTGCTAAAAACTCCCCGTTTCCAAAACCAATCTCTAAATAGATTGGGGCTTGTCGACCGAAGACCTGACCAAAATCTAAAATTTTTTCTTCTAATACGTAGACATGCCAGAGGGTACTGAGATTCCGTTCTTGAGCTGCTGTGATTCTGCTTTCCCGTCGGACAAAACTCCTAATTGAAGGATGATCGGTACTCAAAAAAATAAACCCTCTATTGGGGAAGAAGCAGAAGCATAGGCTTTGCGAGGAATGCGACCTGAAAGGTAAGCAGCGCGTCCTGCTTCCACGGCTCGTTTCATGGCGGAGGCCATTCGGACTGGATAGCGAGCCGACGCAATCGCAGTATTCATTAAGACACCGTCACATCCTAACTCCATAGCCTGCGCTGCATCCGAAGCTGTACCTACCCCCGCATCTACTATTATGGGTACTTTGGCGTTTTCGACAATCTGGCGAATGTTAAAAGCGTTACGTATTCCCAACCCAGAACCGATTGGTGCAGCCAAAGGCATAACGGCCACACATCCCATTTCTTCGAGACGTTTTGCTATCAATACATCGTCCGTCGTGTAGACCATGACTTCAAACCCATCCTGTACCAAAACGTTAGCAGCCTGTAGGGTCTCAATCAGGTTTGGGTACAATGTTTTCGGATCGCCCAATACTTCGAGCTTGACTAAATTTTGTCCATTTAGTAGTTCCCTCGCCAGACGACAAGTGCGGATGGCCTCTTCTGCACTATAACAGCCCGCAGTGTTTGGCAAGATCGTGTATTTTTCTGGAGGAAGAATGTCTAAGAGGTTTGCTTGATTTGGATCTTGGCCAAGATTCGTTCGGCGCACGGCCACCGTGACAATCTCAGCACCCGCTGCTTCAGTGGCAAGGCGTGTTTGTGCGAAATCCCGATATTTGCCCGTTCCGGTAAACAAGCGAGAACGGTAACTCTTTCCCGCAAGGATCAGTAGATCTTCTTCTGGGAGATAGGCTTGATCGTACATGGTAGGTACTCGCTTTAGCCGCCACCGATGGCGTGGACAATTTCTACTCGATCCCCAGATTGCAAAAGGCGCACGGCATGCGCGCTGCGCGGTGCAATTTCTAGGTTGATCTCAACGGCGATGCGCCGTCCTGTTAAGCCAAGAGATTCAATTAGTTCTGCAACCGTCAACACACTTTGTAGGGTTTTAGGTTGCCCGTTGACGAAGATTTCTATGGTCATGTCTGGTGTAGGGGACAAACCCAAGGTTTTGGCGTGTGCGCACGATGCGCCAATACAATCGTAATTAAATGTCCCAAAGCGGCTGAAAAATCATCATTTACTACCACATGATCAAACTCTTCGACATGCGAGAGGTCTTCCTGGGCACCCGCTAAACGTTTTTCAATGACTTCTGGGGAATCCTGACCACGACCCTGCAAGCGTTGACGTAAGGAGTCTTGAGAAGGAGGTAGTATAAAAATACTAACCGCGTTTGGAAATGCAGCCCGCGCCTGACGGGCACCTTGCCAGTCGATTTCTAAAACGACATCCTGTCCTACAGATAAACTTTTCTGTACACCCTCTCGAGAGGTACCATACCAATTTCCAAAAACTTGCGCGTGTTCAAGAAATGCGTCCTGATCGATCAATTCTAAAAACTTGTCATGATTTACAAAATGGTAATGTGCGCCTTCTTTTTCACCAGGTCGAGGGGATCGAGTTGTGTGTGACACGGAAACCGCTAAACCAGGCACGGCTTCGAGCAACGCTTTTACCAAGCTTGTCTTTCCTGCACCAGAAGGTGCGGAGACTATAAACAAATCGCTCATGGCAAGAAGTAAACCCTAGGCACCCACCACCAGCTTCTATTCTATCCTCTTTTAGGCGTTTTTGAAGACCGATCTCCCAACACCTTGCCTACCGGAAATAGATGAGAGTGAGAATTTAAGATCTCCGCTATGGCTAATGGTTTCCGATTTGGCAACTGGAGCCTTTGTATTGTAATGACTCCGTCTCCTGTGGCTACTCGGATGCCTAATTTTGAAGAGTGGAGAATAACACCGGGATTTGTACCTTTTCCTCCAACCGCAGGGCATGCCTGCCAAATTCTAACCGTGGTCTCACCAGTGTGGGTCTGGGCGATTGGGTAAGGGTAGAAAGCTCGAATCCTGCAATCAATTTCTTCTGCTGATTGATTCCAATCGATCTCCGCTTCTGATTTTTCTAGTTTTGCGGCATAAGTAACTTGTGTTTCGTCCTGGGGTTCTGGTACACCTAGTGTGCCTTTACCTAACCTCTCTAGCACTTCTAAAAGTGCTTCTGCACCCAAGATTGCAAGTTTGTCGTGTAGTGTCTCTGCTGTATCCTCGGGTGAAATGGGGCAGGGTTTGCGAAGCCAGACAGCACCGCTGTCTAGTTTTAACGCAATTTGCATAATCGAAATGCCGGTGGTCTTGTCTCCGGCCAACAGTGCCCGCTGAATAGGTGCTGCTCCACGCCAACGAGGTAATAAGGAAGCGTGGACGTTAATACACCCTAGCTTTGGGGTGCTTAGGACTGCTGACGGGAGAATGAGTCCATAGGCCGCAACAACAAGTGCATCCGCGCCAAACGCGCTAAGCCTGGCTTGTTCCTCTGAGTTGCGTAAAGTTTCCGGTTGCAAAATAGGCAGGCCATAGGCCAGAGCCAGTGTTTTTACTGGGCTACACTGGAGTTTTTGACCACGCCCCGCAGGACGGTCTGGTTGTGTATACACTGCCGCGACCGAGTGAGGCGAGCGCAGGAGTGCTTCAAGAGTTACAGCAGCAAACTCGGGAGTACCAGCAAAAAGGAGTTTCATTGGATTGGGGTATAAGCTTTTGGATAAGGTCTACACTAAATACTCGATCTGTCTATCTAAAGCAAAAAATTTTGGATCTGGTTTAGATGTGACCGATAATGGTGTCACTTGATTTTCCTACAACTTAGAGCTAATAGAAATCGAACTCAAAATTTATTCTGACGAGGTTTCTTAGGAAGGATTATTCACCGTGGCGCAACTTACACTCACTTTTTCCGGGCGCATCGTTGGTACCTACGCCATAGACCGTGATCGCATGACCATCGGACGCAGACCCAATAGCCATTTATACATCGATAACTTGGCAGTTAGTGGGGAACACTGCGTCATTAGTCGGACAAATGAAGGCCATATCTTAGAGGATCGCGGGAGTACCAATGGAACTTATGTAAACGAGGAACCCGTGCAACGTCATCTGTTGTGTCCTGGAGATGTAATAAGAGTAGGAAGACATGAACTCTTGTATGCTGCCTCTCCTACCACTCAAGACCCAGATAAAACAGAACCGCCCGCCCCAAAAGAGCAAAAAGCAGACGCGCTAATGGCTTCGGGTCCAGTGTTTCCTTCATTGCGTCCTGCCGCTATCCGAGTACTAAATGGATCCAGAAAAGACACAATACTCCAACTAGACCACACTAAGACCCGCCTCGGACGTCCGGGCAGTCCAAATGCCACTATTTTCCGAACCGCAAACGGGTATGTAGTCTCCGGTACTGAATCTTCCGGAGTAATCTTAGTAAATGACCAACCCATCTCAAAAAGTGGAAAACACCTGCTGGAAAACCGCGACGTGGTCGAAATTTCTGGTTTTCAAGTAGAATTCTATTATCTGAGTTAGTCTCCAAAAGAAACTTCCCAGCTCCTAAAAATCAACATCCTCTCAAATCGAGGATTTTGATCCTCCTACGCACACAAAACCGCTTCGCAATTTACGGAACACCTAGACTGGCGGTGCCTCGCCCGCCAGCGTTTGGTGGTTACTGTCGCGTTCCGTAGATCACGGAACTACCGTATACTGCTTAGCCAATTGGTTATTGTTTTCGTCAGATTCTTTTAGAACACAAGTATGATCCGCGAAGGCTCGAAAAGTTTTTGTTCCCAATGTCGTCAGGCCCACATCGAGTGCGAAATTCCTAATCTCACCTGCATTTAGGAATGGCAGGTTCGTACCATTATAAGGGTTAGCTCTGCAAGCTATGACGTTTGGATTGTCAATCCATATGCCTAAATCATTCGCAGTACTAGCGACAGTTCCCTGGTTTTTAATAGTGACCAAAAAAGAGACTTTGGTACCCAGTCGCATAGAGCTTGGCAAACCGATATTGGTGACAACAAGATCAGGATACTCATCAAGCTGATATCCTTTCGCTAGCGTGTTGTTCGTCTCTGATGATTCCCTCGTATTGCAATCACCATCGATGAAAAGAGCTAGCACTCTGTTCGCAGTATTATTTGAAGTCACAGGCCCAGACGGTAGTGTCAGAGTAAACGTTTTCTCCTCCCCAGCGGCCATCACACCTACATACACCCAGAAATTACTCTTCGTGGTACTGCAAGTCGGCGGAGTTATCAGATTAGGCCAAGCATCTAAATATCCGGCGTCTCCTGCCGCACCAGAATTTTTCACCGTTACAGTAACATTGAATGGAGTATTGGCCTTCGGGGTAGCAGTCGAGAGAGTAATACTCTTTACAAAAAAATCCGGGAGACTTGTAGTAGTCACTACTGTATACGGGAACGTGAATTGATTATTCGTTTCATCAAGTTCAGCAGCAGCACACGTACTGTCTACAAAGACTCGTAGTGTTTTCGTTCCGGCCGAAGCACTAAGTCCGGTAACAGTTAGTAGCCTACTTTCCCCTACGTTTAGTGGGCTCAATTGCGCAGAGCTAATCAATGTATCAGGCGTCGCATTACAATTTTGTGACGTTCCTTGGTCCGCCCAAATGCCCAAGCTAACAGGGCTGCCTGCCAGTGCTCCCTGGTTTTTGATAATAATCGAGGCACTAAAAGATTCTCCTTCCATGGGCTGTGCCGGTCGAATAGACACATCAGTCACCACAAAGTCTGGTCGCTTTTCGAGAATATTTGCGGTTACATTCTTTGAGGCGTCCATCGTGACGGTGCAGGTTGAGGCGGTTCCACTACAAGCACCTGACCAGCTAACTGCTAAACCTTGCGCAAAGGTGGCAGTTAATGTTACTTGCGTCCCTGGTGCGTAATTTTTACTGCAAGTGTTTCCACAATCAATTCCCGCTGGTGCACTGGTGATGGTACCGGTGCCGGTTTTCACCACGATCAACGAATAACTGGTAAAGGTTGCCGTGATGTTTTTCGTTTCGTTCATCGTTACCGTGCAAGTGACCTTCGTACCAGAGCATCCACCAGACCAACCCGTAAAACTAGAATCTGCTGCTGCACCTGCCGTTAGAGTAACTTTCTTTCCGGTAGGGTATGGCTCGGTGCAATCGGAGCCGCAATCGATACCAGATAGGCTGCTTGTGATGGTTCCATTCCCCATTCCCGCTTTTGTGATGGTCATCGTGAAGAGTTTTGCGGGTGTATATAGCTCTGCACTGGCAAATGCAGTGTTTTGGGAGACGTTATTGCCTCCTCCCACAATTAATGTTTTCCCGTTTGGAAGGAGTGTTGCGGTATGTCCTGCACGTGCCTGCCCAGAAGATCCAGCACTCGCCCAAGTGCTGCTGACAGGGTTATAAATTTCGGCATCAGGAATCGCACTCCCATCTGCCGGTCGAAGTCCTCCTGTAATGAGCACCTTGCCGTTGGGAAGTAGGGTTGCCGTGTGGTTGTACCTTGCTTGGCTCAAGGGAGTGGTATTACTCCACGTTTCAGTCGCTGGTTCGTACAATTCCGTACTGGCATCGCCTCCAACCACGAGAACTTGGGAATTCGAGAGGAGTGTTGCCGTGTGTGACTTACGGGCTTGAGCCATCGATCCAACGGTGTCCCAAGTACCCGTTACTGGATCATACACTTCTGCGCCATTGCCACTGTTCCAACAATTACCGCCTGTTGCGAGTACTTTTCCATTGCGAAGTAACGTTGCCGTGCGCGACTCACAACCTTGTGTCATGGATCCCGTAGTAGTCCACGTTTTACTTGCCGGGTCGTACAACTCAGCATTGGCAAGAAGGGTATTCTGTACATCACGCCCTCCTACCACTAAAACCGTGCCATTGGAAAGGAGCGTAGCAGTACTGTTGTAGCGTACTTGACTTGGGGCACTGGTCGTAGACCAAATTCCCGTCGCAGGACTGTATAACTCCGCACTGCTGGTGTCATTTCCCCCTGCCACGAGAACCTGACTGGGAAGAAGAGTTGCGGTATGACCTCTGCGTGCATAACCCATTGGCCCAGTATTGGCCCAAGTCCCTGTTCCAGGGTCGTACAATTCCACACTAGAAAGCGCGTTATTGGCATCCGATCCACCGGCAACCAGAACCTTGCCATTCGGTAAGAGCGTGGCAGTATGCTTTGCACGCGCTTGGCTCATGGCTCCAGTGGCAGCCCAAACACCGGTGTCGGCTGCATAGGTACAAGCAGAAACGACACAGGAACCAACTAACAAAGAACAAGCACCTAGTTTCATAATACTGCCTTTCTAAGGATGATATAGCTAAAATTAAGTAAAGGGGTTATAGCTGTATTTTTTCTTTGACCTCACCCCCAACCCCTCTCCCTGCCAGGAGAGGGGAGACAAAACCTTTTCCTTATTCCCCTCGCCCTTTGGGGGTAGGGGGTGAGGTCGCCTTTTGAGAGTTTGTGGTGAACTTATATTTTTCTATTTCGCGTTGATTTAGCTATAGTGCAAAAAGTGTAACTCCTCCACAACTTGCCTGTCGCGCTCCAAGTTCTAATTCCGCTCGCGCTCGCGTTGGCCTCGGTGTAGCGCGGCAATCAACTCTGCCTCGCCCCGAACCAAACCAAAGGTAGTAACGAGTTGGTCTGCATCAGCACCCTGGTGGGCAAGTCGAATCGCAGCACCGTAGGAAGGTTCGGTTCCGGTGGTTTGTTCATCTTGGCGACGAGAAAGCTGCCGTAGTCGTTGTTCCATTGCCTCTATACGATCTTCAGTAGCTCGTAGCAATGCTTCACGGGCTTGGTCTCGTTCTGCTGCTTCTGCCTGACAGGAACACAAGGACGACAGATCATTTTGCAGGAGGCGCAGCTGCTCGTTAGACACTCCTAGGCGGACGGCACGTGCATTTAATTTCCAAAATGCAATCCCTGCCAACAGCAGTGGAACTAGGTTAAACAGGACCAACCACCAAGGAACCATGGGGATCTCCAGATTATATGCCGCCCACTTCAGACCACTCTTCGTCACTGAGGAGCTTATTCAAATCCACAAGAATAAACAAAACATCTGCACGGCTCGAAACCCCTAAAATGTAACGTGAGGTCTCTTCATTACCTACGTTGGGAGCCGTTTCAATTTCAGATGCGCGGAGATCTACTACTTCTGCAACGCTGTCTACCAGGATGCCGACCACTTGTTTTTCGGCTTCGATAATGACAATACGCGAAGCGTCATCTGGCTCTCTAGGGATCAGGTTGAACCTCCGACGAGCATCGATGACAGTCACTACTTTGCCGCGTAGATTGATGATACCGAGGACATAATCAGGCGCACCAGGAACAGGAGCGATCTCCGTTACCCGAAGTACCTCTTGCACCTGCATTACGTTGATACCGTAAGCCTCGTTATCCAATCGAAAAGTGACCCAACGGAGAATAGGATCCTTTTGGGTTGCAGCTGGCGGACTCATTGTTAAGCTACTCCTTTAAGATCAGTAAAAAACTATTTGATTAAGAAGATGTTATCTTTTTATGAAAATCAAATCAAGACGAAAGTTCCTCTAGTCGTCCGGTTTTTAGCAAACGTACTAGGGCAGACACCTCTAGTAGAGCACAAAGTCGCTCTTTGATGGTGCCTGCAAGCCAAGGCCGACGTCCTCGCTCTCCACGCCAATGCACTTCTTCAGGTTTGAGGGTAATGACATGGTCTACTGCATCGCAAGCTAGGCCAAAACGTCCTCCCCCGAGGACGATCAAATATTTTGGAGAAGATCTTGTACGGCTAGCTTCGCGGAGATGTTCCGGTAAGAAAAGTGAAATACTGTCCACCACGATCACATTCGTATTTCTATATCGAATCACACCTCGTCCCCAAGGAGGCAACCCTGGAACCGCTGCGAGGCGTTCTGGATAACGCAATATACCATTCAATTCGACTAAAGGAACCGCTACGGTCAATCCGCCCACACCAAATAACAATGTTTGAAAAGGTTCTTTTGGGACGGGGGCCGCTGCAGGACGAGTAGGAGGAATAGGAGGTGCTGAAGCGGGCGCAACGACAGATTCAGCTTGTAGATTAAGATCTCGACTTCGAACTGGTACTGCTACAGATTCACGAGTAGCTGCTTCGACTGGAACAGCAACACGAGATTGCGTAGGTTGACTTGGTGCAAGACTTCGTTCGAGGGGAACTTCTGCAGGCGTAGCCACTGTTTCCCGCAACAAAGCATCCAAGTACAACCCAAGAGCTTGTTCAGGGTTGGCAAGATCCAACAACATGAGTCACCGATTCTTTTTTCTTGTGATAACTAACCAATTACCGGTTGTTAACTTTAGATCACGATTAATTCTGCTTTTAGAGCACCAGCCTGCTTGAGTGCTTCTAAAATGGCTACCAAATCTCCAGGAGCAGCACCGACCTGGTTAATAGCACGAACAATGTCATCTAAGCTTGTACCAGGATTAAATACAAAAGCACGCCTCCTTTCTTCTTCCACTTTAATGCTGGATTGTGGAACTACTGCGGTTTGGCCTGAAGAAAAAGGATTTGGCTGACTAACTTGCGAAGATTCCGTAATGGTCACGATCAAATTACCGTGGGAAACCGCGGCAGGCAAGACCCGAACGTGGCTACTAATCACGACGGTCCCTGTCCTGGAATTAATGATAACCCGAGCTGGTGCTTCTCCTGTTTTAACCTCTATGTTCTCAAGCATCGCCATGAAACTGACTTTTTGACCAGGGTCGAGTGGGGCATGAACACGCACTGATGTGGCATCTAACGGAACGGCAACTTCTTCCCCAAAGGCGGCATTGATACTTTCTGCAGTATTTTGGGAGGTACTGAAGTCCGGTGTATTGAGGTTTAGAGTGAGAATATTGCCTTCATTAAAACTACTCGGAACCGTTCTTTCTACAGTGGCTCCATTTGGAATTCGCCCTGCGCTTGGCACGTTGATTGTGATCTTAGATCCATCTTTACCTTCTACTCCTAGACCTCCTACGATGAGGTTACCTTGGGCCATGGCGTACACATTGCCATCGGCTCCTTTTAGGGGAGTCAGGAGCAACGTACCACCGCGAAGGCTTTTAGCATTCCCGATGGAAGCCACCGTAACATCAATAGTCTGTCCCGGTTTTGCAAATGGTGGCAAATCTGTGTTGACTGAAACGGCAGCTACGTTTTTAGGTTGCGGACTGTCTCCAGGTGCAAGTGTTACCCCTAAACGACTGAGCATGCTTTTAAGGCTTTGGACTGTGTAAGGAGTTTGGCTGCTCTGATCGCCACTTCCGTCCAAGCCTACTACTAGCCCATACCCAACGAGTTGGTTGAGACGCACACCTTGTACAGAAGCGATATCTTTGATTCGATCTGCAGAAGCAGAAGAAGTACAAGCTAGAAAGATCAGGCATGAGGAAAAAAGGTAGCGACACATAGCAGTGTCTCCTTAAAACGGGAACCAAGAACTCATAAAGAAACGTCCGAGCCAACCCATAGAGTTAGCATCTGCGAGCACACCAGTGCCTCCATAGGCAATAGTGGCATTGGCTACAGCAGTGGACAAAATAGTGTTGTCAGATCGAATGTCACTTGGACGGACAATGCCAGAAAGGCGCACGTATTCATCCCCTTGATTCAAGGTAATGACTTTATCCCCTCGCACCATCAAGTAGCCATTGGGTAAGACTTCAGTAACCGTAACACTAACGCTACCGGAGAGGCTGTTGCTTTGAGCACTTTTACCTTCTCCATCGAAATTGGAAGAACCGGCAAAGCCTGTGTTGACTTTGCTCCTCTCACTCAACTTCCTTCCGAATAAAGAAGTTCCAGAAGTACTAACGCTGTCTGACCTGCTTGCTTTCGTGGCAGCGTTTTTACTTGCGTCGGTTTGCTCCACTAATTGAACTGTCAAAATATCGCCAACTCGTCTAGCCCGATCATCTTCGAACAAGACAATGTCATGGCCAGTGTGGAAGATAGCCCCATCTTTTGGAGGTGGAGTGTGCATTGCGAGTGGTGGCGCAGGTGCATACGTTGCATCATGCTGAGAAGGTGCTGAAGAACACCCCGCCAAAGCAACAAAGAGCAACAAAAGGGTACAGCGCGCGGTGCTCATTTTAATTTCACAAATTAGTCGAGATATAACTGAGCATTTGATCTACGGTAGAAATGGCTTTTGAGTTCATTTCATAGGCCCGCTGGGTTTCAATCATGTTGACTAGTTCTTCTACTACGTTAACATTAGAACTTTCTACAGATCCTTGCGTCACACTACCCATGCCGTTTAGACCTGGTGTACTGGTTTGTGGTGCGCCACTCGCAGCGGTCTCCTGAAAAAGATTTTCCCCAATAGGTTGCAATCCAGTGGGGTTGATAAAATCGGCAAGTTGGAGAGTTCCCAACTGCTGCGGTGCTGCTTGCCCTGCCAGTTGAACACTGACGACACCATCCCGACCTATGCTAACGCTTTGTGCAGTGGCAGGAATTGTAATAGCTGGCTGTAGTGCTAACCCTCCAGCCGTGACCACTTGACCTTGCGCGTCCACTTGAAAAGAACCGTCTCTTGTGTAAGCAAGGGTGCCGTCTGGTCTCAAAATCTGGAAGAAACCTCTTCCGTTAATAGCAACATCTAACGAATTTTCAGTTTGGGTCAGGCTACCTTGTGTAAATAATTTTTCCGTAGCCACCGTTCGAACACCGGTTCCCAATGTCAGTCCAGAGGGCAGCAGTGTATTTTGAGAAGATTGAGCACCTGGCTGTCGTATATTTTGATAGAGCAGATCTTCAAAAACTGCTCTGCCTTTTTTGAAACCAGTGGTGCTGACGTTAGCCAAATTATTAGAAACAACGGCCATTCGAGTTTGTTGTGCATCTAGGCCGGTTTTTGCAATCCAGAGGGCGCGGTTCATGAAAACTCTCCTAAAATTTTAGATTTGTAGTAACTTAGCGGCAGTCGTAGCGTTGTCCTCTTCTGCCTTCATCATTTTGACTTGCATCTCAAATTGCCTCTGCAAACTAATCATCGTGACCAAAGCATCGACTGGATTGGCATTACTGCCTTCTACAGCTCTTGACGCTACTCGAACCTCTGAATTTTGGTCTGCTGGGCTCCCATCTTCTAAACGCAACAGACCATCATTTCCTTTCTTTAGTTTTTCCAAAGTGGGTTTGACCAGCTTAATGCGGTCTAAGACCACCATGGCATTGCTTTTACCCAAAAGACGAGCAGAAATGGTGCCATCAGGCGAAATCTCAACCCTATCGTGGGGGGGCAAGGTGATGTTTCCACGATTGCCTATTACTGGGTGACCGGCTCCCGTGGTTAAAACCCCCCCATCGTTTAACCTTAAGTCTCCAGCACGGGTATAGGCCTCATTGCCATCCGGAGCCTGCACTGCAATGAAACCTTGGCCTCGAATCGCAACGTCTAGTTCATTTTCGGTAGAAATGACGGGACCAGGAGAAAAGTCGATACCTGGACGCTCGGCCATGGCGTAAACGCGAGTAGGATACACTTCACCAAAGACAGGCATGGTCCGAAATTGACTTAGGTCGGCACGAAAACCTGTGGTACTGGTATTTGCCAAGTTGTGAGTATTTGCTTCTTGGGCCTGCATAGTCTGCTTAGCCCCACTCATGGCAACAAAGACCATCCTGTCCATGTGGTTACCCTCTAATTGTCAGATTACCTCAGATTGACGATGGTCTGCGTTAGGGTATCCACCGCAGAAACTACTTGCGCGTTAGATTGAAAGTTACGTTGAGAAACGATCATATTGACCAGTTGAGCAGTCAGGTCAACGTTAGAAGCCTCCAAAACACCAGACTGAACCGCCCCACGGCCAGCAGTTCCAGCAGTTCCAACACGTGCTGGTCCTGATTCTCCGCTTTCGGTCCACTCTGTGTCTCCGTTTGGGCGCAATCCTTGGACGTTGTTAAAACTAGTCAATGCAATCTGCCCAAGGACACGACTTTGCCCGTTGGTAAAACGGGTCGAAATAACACCTTCTTTATCAACTTCAATGCTGCTGATGTGTCCTGTGGTGTAACCGTTTTGGCTAACGTTGGCCACACTTGATGGACCACCATATTGCGTTATGGGTGCCAAATCTAACGTAAAATCAATCGGGGCAGCACCATTGGTCAGGGGAGAAGAATAACCGACTTGACCAAGTAGTAATCCAGCAGGAGTCGCAGGAACCGTGGAGACCAAGGTTCCATTAGTATTGAAGTTCAAAGTAGTCTTAGTAGCAGGAGGGTTGACTGTGTTAATCTCCCAACCATCCATGAAAGTATGAACATCCCAAGAATTGGGACCTACCTTGCTGAAATAGAGGGAAGCAACGTGTGAAGAACCCTGTGAGTCATAGACCGTAGTAGAGGTGGTGTAACTGTAGGTAGTAGCATCTGGAGCAATTGGAGTGCTGTTTTGGGTGATCCTACTTATGTCTAAGGTAACGCTACCAGTACCCAAAGTGTACGTAAACTGGCCAGACTGTGCAGAAGCTGGAGATAAACCTCCGGTATTGTCAAAAGTGAGTGATGCCGTCGCACCAGTTGTGTTGGTGGGAATCACTTCTGCCCCATCAATGAAAGTATGAGTATCCCAGGTATCTGGACTTGTTTTGACAAAATACATCGTAGCATTGTGTGCGACTGGTGGGACAGCGTTGTCATACACTTTAGTTTCAGTTGCGTAGTTGTAGCTACTCGGAGCGGGTGCAGCACCAGCTGTTGGTGCAACCCAAGTAGTAACTGAGGAAGTGGAATTCAAACGCAATGCACTGGATACGGTTGTGGTAGTTGCAGGGGTAGGTGGAGCGGTCTTCAAATTCCAGTTTACGCTGGTAGTATCAACAATAGGAGAAGTAGAACTAATGTTAAGTGAGGGGTTGACTGCAGTCGTTGACTGCGGGGCAATGTCGCTTTGGTCCACGTAGAGACTGCCGATTCTGCCAAGGTTTACGCGGTTTGTCGTGGCATCAGCTTGATACGCACTGAGTCTTTGGTCTTGCGCGTTGACGATGTAGTTATCTTTGTCGATGTGAAAGGCACCATTTCGGGTATAGACGACGTTTCCTCCGTTGACGTCGGTCATCCGAAAGAAACCATCTCCGGAAATTGCAAGGTCCAAACTGTTGTTAGTATTGTTTAGGCTACCCTGGTTAAATTGTTGGGCAATAGCGGCTACTCGAACACCACTTCCAACTCGCCCTCCGATCGTAGTACGCAGCGCGGAACCGTAGATTTCCGCAAATTCAGCGCGTGAAAACTTAAATCCCGTGGTATTGGCATTGGCAATGTTATTTCCAATGATCGCGAGATCCGTAGAGGCAGCACTGAGGCCACTCAACGCTGTGCTAAATGATAAAGACATGGCAGTTTCTCCTAAAAATTTTGTTTACGTGATTCTGAATACTTGGTCTAACGTCGTTACACCAATGCCTTCTACATCCAAGGCCAAGCTTGAACCTGTGATTGCGACGCTGACTACACGTCCTGACATTAAGGTATCGGCAGCTACTGTCTTTCCATTGTCTTGATATTCTGCCTTAACAGTATATTTGCCTGGCGGAGCCGTGGAACCATCTGCACAGGTACCATCCCAAGTAAATGCAGCCAAACCCGATTGTTGGGTGCCTAAATCTAACGTTTGCATCAAGGTTCCTTTTTCGTCGTAAACCTTAACCGTCACAGAAGAAGTAGAAGCAGGTACGGCAACTGATCCAGAAAAAGAAGTATGTGTAGCAGACAATACTCCTGTGTTTCCCGGAACTAAGGCATCCTTTCCAACTAGAGAGGCACCTTGCAAAAGTTGATTCGATTGCAGGTTGGTTGCAATGCCCTGCATGGTGCTATTAAGGCTAGTAATCCCTGCTAATGAACTAAATTGCGCTAGTTGAGAAACGAATTGGGTCGAGTCCAACGGTTTTGTAGGGTCTTGACTTTTAAGTTGCACAGTAAGCAACTTTAGGAAATCAGTCTGCCCTAGGCTTTGTGCACCGGAAAGCGCGCCTAAAGCAGAATTTCCTGACGGTGCCGAAGCATTAGCCGGAGCGTTAACAGTACTCATAGGTTCTTCATCATAAGTTAGCGGCCTAGTTCAAGGGTTCTCGACATAAGCTCTTTAGAAGTGTTGAGAACCTCTACATTGTCTTGGTAAGTACGAGAAGCGGAGATCATATCGGCCAATTCCTCCACGGGATTTACATTAGGTAAAAAGATGTACCCTTTAGGGTTTGCCTGAGGATGATCTGGACGGTATTCCATGCGGACAGGCCCCGGACTCTCCACAATACCACGCACTTGAACTTCGGCAGCCACGGCATCTTTGGCCTTGTCTAGGAAAGCTGCAAACACTGGATGGCGCGCACGATAGGTCTGATTTACACTGTTGCTAACGCTTTCTGCGTTGGCCATGTTGCTAGCGGTGGTATTTAATCGGACTGTCTGTGCACTCATGCCTGAACCAGCAACGTCAAAAATCCGGTACAGAGACATGGTTTATTCCCCCTTAATTGCCGTTAATAAACTACGCCCTCTACCGCCAACAAAACTCAAGCTCGCTTGGTAACCCAATGCGTTACTGGCAAACGCGGCACGTTCTCGGTCTCCGTCCACGGTGTTTCCATCAACAGACGGTTGTGAAGGGATAATATACTTGGGATTAAGGGTATCCTCTCCTATCGAAGCCTTCAAATGGGTAGAATGAGTACGTTGAAGGGGCAATGAAGTATCTTTATCAAGCGTATTTGACAGGATAGCCTTAAAGTCCAGATCCCTTGCTTTGTAGCCAGGGGTATCTGCGTTCGCTAAATTTGCCGCCAAAATTTCGGCGCGACGCGCGTGCAAAGACAGGGCAGCAGGATGAATCCCGAAGGCAGCATCGATATCCATGGGAAAATTCCTTTAGAGAAAACCTAATACAGAAGAAGTAAGCAAATTATGATCCAATTCACTCCGAAGATAGATTATCACTACGGAAGGAGATCCAATAATTTCTTCCCGAACT
>Ga0268283_1000905_pt1 | contig 16142 bp, 26 predicted proteins | sample saktaG_13_FD_190140 | JGI IMG/M metagenome (GOLD analysis project Ga0268283, IMG submission 190140) | Saline water microbial communities from Sakinaw Lake, British Columbia, Canada - sak_2013_06_06_36m | ecosystem: Environmental > Aquatic > Non-marine Saline and Alkaline > Saline ... | reverse complement strand
ACCAGTAGTTGCCTTTTCTGGTGGCGGTGGTTCTTCAGCAGCTGCTACTGCTACTATTGCTGGTGGTGCAGTTACATCAATTGCTGTTACAAACGTAGGTTCTGCTTACACATCAGCACCTGCTGTAACAATACCGAAAGCTCGTTTAACTGTTCCTACTACAGGTGTAGCGCCGTCACCAGACCTTATTACATATACTGCTCACGGATTAGTCGCCAATTCTGCGGTTGTGTATAACAATGGCGGTGGTGCATCTGCTACTGGTTTAACATCAGCTAACACTTATTACGTTGCTACTGCTGGATTAACATCAAGCACATTTGAACTTAAAAGTGCTCTTACTTCAGGTACTATTGCAGCTACGGTTGCTACAGTTGGTGGTGTTGGAACTTTAGCGGCAACAGTTGCTGTTTCTGGTTCAGCCGGTCAATTTACTTGTGGTGGTTCTACCTTAGCTGCTGGTGACCTTGTTACAATTACAGGTACATTAGGTGGTACAGGTACAATCACTGGTTATGTAACTGGAACAATATATAAAGTTTCTGCTGTAACAGGTGTTTCACCAGGTGTTTCAGGATTTACATTAACTACTACAGGTGATGTTGCTCTTGTTACAACTGCAGGTAGTTTAACTGGATTAACTTATGTTACTACATTAAACACTGCTGCTGGTACATTTAGTTGTGGTGCTTCTACTTTAGCTGCTGGGGATAGAGTTACGATTACAGGTACATTAGGTGGTACAGGTACAATCGCTGCGTATGCTACAGGTACAACTTACAAAGTTACTGCCGTAACAGGTGTATCTCCAAACGTAACAGCGTTTACATTACAAACAAATGCTGGTGCTGCTATCGTTTCTACACCTGGTACATTGACTGGATTAACATATTTAAAAGAAACAGTTATTGATATTTCAGGCACAGGTAATAATGCTCAATACTTTGAGAAAGTTGCTTCAGTTGCAGCTACCGCTTCTTCTGTTAGAGGTTCTGGTGATACTGGTTCACATGGTGAACATGCTGGATGGGTTAAAAAGATTGTAGGCACTGGTGGTCGTGCTGGTCGTATTCAATATGAAACATTAGTTGCTATGGGTTCTATTACCGGCGATGCACCTGATGATATTCAATTCCCAGACGCATAATAATGCAAAAGTCGTTTAGTAAATTTGTTTCCGAATGTAGGAGAGTAAGTTCTCCTACTAAGGATACAGTAGATCTTAAAAAACAAGAAACTAGAAATGAATTAAATTCTAATTTATTGAAACATCTTAATGTTGGATTTGATAGTCCAGATATAGCATTAGCCAGAGTTAGGCGAGAATTGGAACTTTATGGTATTAATTTACCTAAAGTTTCTTTATATTCAAATGATACTAAAGAAAGTATAACCCATATTCAACAATATGGTGTAGATATAGACTATTATTGTTATTTTACATATGAATTGTCTAAGGATGGTTCATATGATTGCTTTGCGGCTGTTACTGACGAAAATGGACTAAATTCATTGGTGGAAGATGATATAGAATAATAATGAGTATTGACCTTAATGATGATAATTTTTTGATATATTCGATAAAATGTTATGTATCGCCACACTATTTGAATAGTGAATTTGAAAGTGATTTAAAACGTATCAAATACATCAAAAGATTAATTCGAAGATATAAATCCGGTAAAGAATTAAAAGAAAGATTAATACTCAATCATATAATTCTACTGTATAATATCTTTGGAGTAGAAGGTGCTACTAGAATATTATTCTTTAAGATTGACAATATAGATTATGATGTATTAAAAACATTTTTAATTTATTTGAATTATTTACCAAATATGGTATACGGAATCAACGGTATAGACATACATACCAATGAGATTCCGGTGGATTTAAATATTGCAAACATATTGAGACAACTATGAAATCGCTTAGAAGTTACTTCACAGAAGAAGTAGACAAAAAAGATACAATCACATTTGATATTCCGCTATTAATTCGAGTATTGGAATTAGCCCGAGAAGATATTAAATCGGATATGGATTTGCATCGGGTTGTGGAACGTCTTATTGACATTCGCAACAAAGGTACATTGACAATGGATGATTACAATTTTGTCGCTAAATTAAAAGAAGAATATGTAAGTGAAGATGGTGCTGTAAGTGCCGGTCCAACTTGTGTAGTTGGTGGTGGTGCAATTGCAGGTACTGGTTCTGGTCCTGATAAAAAATCAGCTGAACCATCTGGACCATATATGGGTTTTTTTAGAAGAAAGAAAAAGATTCTTGGAGGTAAATAATGTTAATTTGGTTATTGAATTTTCTTCCGGCATATTTTATCCATGTTTTAATATTAGTTTCAATTATTGGGTACATTTATAGTTCATCAATTTCTTTATTAGTGCCAGCTGTTTCATTATACTTAAAACCATTATGCGCAGCTTTATTAATTTTTGGGTTGTTTGCAGAAGGTGTTTCATATGGATTATCTGAATTGAAACATGAAACCGAAAAATATAATTTAAAAGTTAAAGAACTTCAAATTGAGTCTGAAAAGAAAACAATTGAAGTTATAACAAAATATGTTGATAAAGTTAGAATAGTAAGACAAAAAGGAGAAGATCGTGTCGTTTACGTTGATAAAATTATTACCCAAAAAGATAATTCTGATTGCAAGTTGCCTGATGCTTTCTTCATGCTCCACAATTCGGCTGCAACAGATACAGATGCCAACAGCACCGGAACTGTTAATGAAAAGACCTCCGGAGACACTACAAGTAATACCAAATAATACTAGTCTTTCGGAATCAACAAAGATTATATTGAAAAATTATTCAACATATCATGAGGTAAAAGAACAATTAAAAGCACTTCAAGATTGGTATTTGGAACAAGCGTTAATTTTAGATAATAAATAATAGTATACTTTAATATAATGTAAAAATGTGATATAAAAATAAAGGTTATCACATCATGAAACAAGAACACTGGTTAAAAGAATATTGGAGACCATCAATGGGATGGTTATACATGGCAATATGTGCATTTGATTTTATCATATTTCCATTACTTAGCATGTTTTTACCAAATATCACACATCAACCATATACAATATGGAAAAGTTTAACATTAGAAGGTGGTGGATTAATTCACTTATCATTTGGTGCTATTTTAGGAATTACTTCCTGGACCCGTGGCCGTGAAAAATTGGCCAACACTACAAATCAGGTTGAATAATTATGTCAGTACCTCCAGAATTAGCAACAAATTTACGCATCGATGTTGAAGTGTTAAAGAAAGATGTTACCTCTATTACTACCCTTTGCGAAAAGATGGACAAGGTTATCGAGAAACTTGTAGACCACCAAGATGTAATAATTAATCAAATATACCACGATATGGATAAAAGAAGAGCCGATACTAATGTTGAAATCAAAGATTTACATTCAAGGATAACTACTGTTACAAGAGAAGTGTCCGACCGTGTTAATGAAACCGAAATTCGCATTATGGAAGAAATAAAATCACTAAGAAACGAACTTCGTGTACATAATGATCGTGAAGATAGTGAAATAAAGAAAATATTACAATGGAAATGGACTATCGTGGGAGCAATATTTGTGCTTTCATGGTTGACAAGTCACATAGATTTTGTTAAACTGTTCATATCTAGTTAATTTTATGAAATTTCATTATGAGCATTTTTATTGACCGAAAATACCTACACCTTGTATCACCCAAACTATTAAGATTCTCAAAGAAAAAGGACGACCTATACAACTTTCGTTGTCCTTTTTGTGGGGATTCTAGTACCAATAAGTTAAAATGTCGAGGTTTTATTTACCGAAAAAAGAATGATTATTTCTTTCGGTGCCACAATTGCAATCTAGGACATACAATGTATAACTTCCTAGAGTTTGTAGACCCCAATGTATGTAAACAGTATGCGTTAGAAAGATTTTCTAATGGTGAAGATAGAAATCAAAATTATGAAAAACCCAAATTTGATATTCCAAAGCCGCAATTCAAAAAGAAACTCATAGATTTACCAACAATTAAATCTTTACCTGCCGATAATATTGCTAAAATATATGTGGAGAGTAGAAAGATTCCATTGGAAAAACAAAATAATTTGTATTACTGTACAAATTTTAAAGAATTTTGCACTAAATTTTCTGTGCCAGAAGAAAAACTACACAATTTACCAGAAGATGATAGATTGATTATTCCATTTGTGGACTCCCATGATAACCTCATAGCGTTTCAAGGTAGAGATTTACACGATGGAAAGATTAGATATATAACCATCAAATTAATGGAAGAGTCACCAAAAATCTTTGGACTTAATACAGTCAATATGAGAAATATGGTGTATGTGGTTGAAGGACCTATTGATAGTTTATTTGTTGATAATTCTATTGCTACCGCAGATTCAAACTTATCATTTGCGGAGACTGTTGTAAATAAAAACAACATGGTTTTAGTGTTTGATAATGAACCTAGAAATATTTCATTAGTTAAAATTATAGAAAAATCTATTAAAAATGACTTTACCGTGGCATTGTGGCCACAATCAATAACAGAAAAAGATATAAACGATATGTTTATTTCAGGTAAAACCAAATCTGAGATAAAAAGTATTATAGATAGTAATACATTTAGTGGGTTGAGAGCAAAATTGGAATTTAATAATTGGAGAAAAGTATGAAGGTAAAGTTAGTCAGTTGAGTTTATGTAAATTATAAATAATTCTATAAAGGAGATTGTTTATGAATTATGAAAAAATTTATGCGGAAATTATAATTAAACATGGAAGTCAAAATAAGTTTGATTGTTACTGTGAATACCATCATATAATACCTAGATGTTTAGGCGGTAGTGATGATAAAACAAATATGATATATGTTGTTGGTAGAGTTCATGTGTTGCTTCATTGGATATTATGTAAAATATATCCAACTAATAGAAAAATATTTAATGCTTTTCATGCAATGACGATAATTAATGGACACAATGGAAGAACTATTAATACTAATATTATCGAATCGGCTAGAAAATATAATGCTCAATCTAAAATAGGAGTTCCTCGTTCTGAAGAAACTAAACAAAAGATAAGTAATTCTATGATTGGAAATAAACATAGTGAAGAAACTAAACAAAAAATAGGGTCTGCTACGAAAAGTTATAGACAAAAATATAAATTTTCTCATAGGGAAGAAACTAAACAAAAACTTAGTGAATCTCATATGGGGAAAACTCTCAAGAAAGAAACCAAACAAAAGATAAGTGATTCTATGATTGGTAATAAAAAATTAAAAACTGTGTGTCCACACTGTAATAAAGTTGGAGGGTATCCTCAAATGATACAATGGCACTTTGATAACTGTAAAAGGAAATAAATTATGCGTGTGAAGTTAATTAGTTATAGTCAACCAACAAAAGATATGGAACAAGAAGGTCTTGAAGATTTACAAGATTTAATTGCATATTGTGCTAGAGTTAGCAACCCATCTAACCAGTTGAACATGGAGACGTCCGAAAAGTTAATTCGATATCTATGTAAGCATGCACATTGGTCGCCTATGGAAATGGTCTCCGTGTGTATGGAGGTCGAAACCACTAGAGATATTGCCCGTCAGTTTCTCAGACACCGTTCCTTTTCATTCCAAGAGTTTTCACAACGATATGCAGACCCGACAAAAGATTTAGATTTTGTAGTTCGTGAGGCCAGACTTCAAGATACAAAAAATAGACAAAATTCAATTGAAACGGATAATGATTATATTAAAGAACGATGGGAAGATGAGCAATTAAGTGTTATCAATCGGGCTAAACAGGCCTATCAATGGGCAGTAGACAATGGTATTGCCAAAGAACAAGCCAGAGTAGTATTACCAGAAGGAAATACAATTAGTAGAATGTATGTGAATGGAACATTACGTTCTTGGGTTCACTATATACAAGTAAGAAGTGAGGGAGCAACTCAAAAAGAACATAGAGAAATTGCTATTGCCTGTGCGGAAGTAATTTCTAGTATTTTTCCAATGGGAAAAGACTTCGTAAGTGAATAACATTAACAATAATAACAAAGTGAAAGGAAGTTAAAATGGATATTACTCAAAGTATTTTATCTGATATTACGGTATTTAATAAGTATGCAAAATATTTACCGGAGATAAAACGCAGAGAAACATGGGAAGATTTGTGTGACCGTAATTTGGCTATGCACATTAAGAAATACCCGCAGTTAAAGGCAGAAATTAAAAAAGTGTATGCTGATTTTGTGATGACAAAGAAAGTATTGCCATCAATGAGGTCATTACAGTTTGGTGGTATGCCAATCGAACTATCAAATAATCGTGTTTATAATTGTGCATTTTTGCCAATTACACATGAGGATTCATTCTCCGAAACTATGTTTCTATTATTAGGTGGTACAGGTGTTGGTTATTCTGTACAACTACAACATGTTGCACAATTACCTTTAGTCCAAGGACCAAAAGAAAAAACCAGACGATTTTTAGTTGGTGATTCTATCGAGGGTTGGGCAGACGCAATTAAAATTCTGGTGGAATCATATTTCCATGGTAAATCCGACCCTGTATTTGATTTTCGTGACATTCGACCTAAGGGGTCAAGATTAATCACTTCCGGTGGTAAGGCGCCAGGTCCAGACCCATTAAAAATATGTATTGAGCATATACGTTCAAAACTTAATATTGCCATCGGTAGAAAATTAACAACATTAGAAGTACATGATATTTTATGTCATATTGCCGATTCTGTATTAACTGGTGGTATCAGACGAGCTGCCATGATTTCATTATTCAGTAAATCGGATATGGATATGTTGACTTGTAAATCTGGTATGTGGTGGGAATTAAATCCTCAACGTGGTCGTGCTAATAATTCTATTGTACTAAATCGTAAAGATATTACAGAAGATGAATTTGCTGATGTGTGGGAACGTATTCAAGCATCTGGTGCTGGTGAACCTGGAGTATTCTGGACAAACGATTATGAGTGGGGAACTAACCCTTGTTGTGAAATTGCCCTTAATCCATTCCAATTCTGTAATTTGACAGAAATCAATGCTTCTGATATTGTAGACCAAGATGATTTAAATGCTCGGGCTAAAGCTGGTGCTTTCTTAGGAACACTTCAAGCTGGATATACAGACTTCCACTATCTTCGTCAAGAATGGCAAGAGCAAACTGAAAAAGAAGCCTTAATTGGTGTTGGTATGACAGGTATTGCTTCTGGTGCTGTATTAGAGTTAGATTTAGGATTAGCTGCTGAAGCTGTACTAGAAGAAAATGCTAGAGTTGCGGCAATTATTGGAATCAATCCAGCTGCAAGAACTACTACTGTTAAACCATCCGGAACTTCATCCTTAACTGTTGGTTCATCTTCTGGCATTCATGCATGGCATAATGACTATTATGTTCGTAGAATGAGAGTGGGTAAAAATGAACCCCTCTATAAATATATGTCGGAAAACATTCCAGATTTAATTGAAGATTGTTATTTTAAACCACATATTGAAGCCGTAATGTCATTTCCACAAAAAGCACCTAAAAATGCTATTTTAAGAACTGAATCATTTATGGAACTATTAGAACGAGTTAAGAAATTTAATCTTGAATGGATTCGTAATGGACACAGAACTGGTAATAATTACCATAATGTGAGTTGTACAATTTCTCTAAAAAATAATGAATGGTATCGAGCAGGCCGCTGGATGTGGAAGAATAGAGACCATTATACTGGCATTTCTGTATTACCTTACGATGGTGGTTCATATAAACAACCTCCATTTGAAGATATTACAGAGGGTGAATTCAATGACATGGTAAAACATCTACACGCAATTGACCTAAGTAAAGTAATAGAAGAAGAAGATAATACAGCAGCTAGAGACGAAATTGCTTGTGCCGGTGGTGCTTGTGAGGCCGGCCAAGAATGATAGAATATGTATTATGTTATGCTACTAGTTTTACTTTAGGTGCATTATTTGGTGGAAGTATTATATTATTATTAAATTATAATAAAAATCATCGAACAGATTGACATACTATGTGGCATTTATGGGCAAAGGCTCTTGGAGAAAAAGCATCTAGTGATGATAAAGAAGCAGATAGTATTGCAATAATTAGAACTATAATAGTCCTGGTTTATGTGATAACTAACTTTTTTATTGTTGCTGGTGTTATTCGACATTGGTAATCATTAATAATAAAAATAAGGAAGAGATATGGCAACGAAATACACATCAGCGTCATGCGCATCATGCGAATCAACATTTGGAGTAGATTTTATGGAAGAAATGGTATCGGAAGATTTACCTCAATATTGTCCGTTTTGCGGAGAAGAAATTGAAGATGTAGTTGAAGAATTTGGAGATGAAGAATTCGAAACACTTGACCCCGATAGCGATTTTACTGAAGAATGGTAAATTGGATATTCAATGATAATGAATTTACTTCGGCCGATATAACAGATTACATAGGATTTGTTTACATAATAGAAAATATATCCTCAGGTAGAAAGTATATCGGCAAGAAGTTATTTCATTCATCTAAAACAAAACAAATTAAAGGCAAGAAGAAAAGATATAAAGTAGAATCGGACTGGCAATCATACTATGGGTCTAATGCCGAGTTAATAACCGATGTTGATACTTTAGGTCAAGATAACTTTAAACGAGAAATAATACACTTATGTAAATCAAAAGGTATGTGTAGTTATTTGGAGGCTAAAGAGCAGTTTGTAAGATGTGTTATGGAAAATGATAGTTTTTATAATGGATGGATTATGGTTAGAGTCCGTAAATCACACTTAAAGGAATTTAATGTTAGACTCTCTAAAGCAAATAAAGACACAAGTACAGAATGATGGAATTTACTTTTTACCCTCAGAAGAAGAAGATGGTGTCACCAGAGTTCAAATTTTTGAATATGATACTCCAGGACATGACATAGGAAGTTCTTCTATGGGTAAAATGTATGACATTATATTTTTTAAATTTGATGAAGAAGAAAGTGATATCATATCCTATGACCACTTTGAAGCAATATTAGTTGAACCATTGGAATATATTTCTAATATGGTTAAGCATGGATTATACGGGCTGGTTGCCAGAAAGACAACAACATCGTATAATAATCTAATAAGTGGTATTTTAGAGTCCTTAAATGAACCTTATGGAGAAGAAGATGAACAAATTTATTCGTGAAGCGAAAAAGCGTGAACAAAGGAGAAATGAGATGCAAAAATATGAATTAAAAGAAAAACTAGAAAATGGTGTAGTTACTGTTGTATTCGAAAAAGTCAATGGTGAAGAACGTACAATGAAATGTACATTATTAAATGAATATTTACCTGTTAGTGTAGAAGTTGAAGGTAAAACTACTAGAACAGAAGGTGATAATGTATTATCAGTTTGGGATATTGAAAGTCAAGGATGGCGTAGTTTTCGAGTGGACAGTTTAAAACAAGTGATATTATAATTTTAAAGTTATTATGAAACCAAAAAATCTAAAAGAAGCAGCTCAAGTTGCACATGGTAGTAGCAAGGAACCAACATGGACAGATGATACCATGACAATTCCTCAAGCACTAACTTGGTACAACTATTTTTCCGACTTAAAAGATGCAAAAAAGTATACAATTAATTATTTGATTGCTAAAAAGTATGATAAAGAAAAAATCAAATTAGTACAAAACTTGGCCGATTGGCATTTTATTACTATTGGTTATGTTTGTCGTATTGCTGAACGTGGCGCACCTTTATTGCCAATAAATTACACATGGATTGAAAATAAGATTGCGGAATTGTTTGCAGCTACTGAAACTGTTGAGGAAGAAACAGTTGTTGGTTCACTTATTATTCCTACCATTTCAATTCAACAACGTGTCGAACAAGTTAGTCAAGAATTTATTGAGGAATTAGAATTAACTATTGATAATAGTATAAATTCTAAAGATTTTTCGTTTAATGCTTATGATTGGATGACAAAATCACTAATTAAACCCATGCACGCAAAGTCAATTTCTAAATATTATCAAACTAGATTGGCCGAAATTGCAGAAGCACTTAATGGCCAAGATGAACAACTAGTGGAAGCATACAAATTCTTAACCACTTCTCAATTAACGAAATATCATGCTCTTATTAAACGAATTGTTGATGATGCTGACAGGATTGTACATAATGGCAAATCTCAAAAAGTTCCAAAGAAAAGAAAAACCCCAACTGCTGAAAAATTGATATCTAAATTGATATATAAGAGAGAGGATGTCGATTATAAGATAAAAAGTGTTAATCCTATTGACATTTTAGGAGCTAAACAAGTATGGGTGTTTAATACTAAAACTAGAAAACTTGGTGTGTATGTTTCATATGTTGGAATGTCAATCAAAGGTACAACATTAACCGATTTCAATGAATCAAATTCAATACAAAAAACACTTCGAGCACCTTTAAATGTATTACCTATGGTCATATCTGGTACTAAATCTACATTAAATCCATTATTAGAAAATATTAATTCTATGCCAGTAAAAATGACAGGTAGAATTAATGCAGATGTGATAATTTTAAGAACAATTAAATAAGAGTATATTATGGCAATTTTAATAGATTTAAACCAAGTGCTAATTGCTGGCATTATGGTACAGATACATGGACAAAAGAATGTAAAATTAGATGAGGATTTAGTTAGACATTTAGTACTCAATATTATAAGGAATCATGTAAGAAAAAATAAAGCCGAATATGGCCAAGTGATTTTATGTTGCGATAATGAAAATTATTGGAGAAAAACATATTTTCCATTCTATAAAGCTAATCGTAAGAAACTCCGTGAAGCTTCAGCTGTTGATTGGAACATCATATTTAAAACAATCAATGCGTTAAAGAGTGAACTCAAAAATTATTTCCCATATAAATTAATTGATGTAGCTAATGCTGAAGCCGATGATGTGATTGGTGTATTGACACCTTTATTATCATCACATGAAAAAATACTTATTATCTCATCAGATGAGGACTTTTTACAATTACAAAAATATAAAAATGTTTATCAATATAGTCCAAAAGCTAAAAAACTAATTAAATCTACTAATCCAGAAATCGATTTAAAAAAGAAAATCATTACTGGTGATACTGGTGATGGTATTCCAAATATGTTATCTCAACATAACTCATTTGTATTAAAGATTAGACAGAAACAAATGACAGAAAAACGATTATTGGAATTAGCAAATACAGAAATGATTGCTGAAAATTTACAAGGTGAGCAATATAATTACTATATAAGAAATAAAACATTAATTGATTTTAACTATATTCCTGAAGATATCAGACAAAATATTGTTACTACATATAATGAAGCTAACACAAATAATAGAATGAAATTATTTAATTATTTTGTTGAAAAGAAACTTACAAACTTAATGGAATGCATAGAGGATTTCTAATGAAAAAAAATGTATATGAAATATTGGACGAATTTAAATTAGCAACAACTGAATTAGAACGTGGCCAGTGTTTAGCAAGAAACAATTCACAAACTTTACAGAATGTGTTAAAACTTACCTTTGACCCTAAATTTGAATTTTTGGTTAAAGAAATGCCATCTAATTATAAAACCCCAGATACATTACCAGGAATGTCAATGTCATCATTAGATTTAGAAATTAGACGATTGTATCTATTCAGAAAAGGTGATGCAACTGCCGAGAAATTGACAGAAAAACGTAGAAATGATTTATTTGTACGATTGGTCGAAACTTTAGAACCTAGAGAATCTGATGTTGTATTGGGTATTATGAACAAAGATTTAAAAATCGAACATTTAAATAAAAAATTAATCGATAAGGTCTTTCCAGGATTGATATAAAATATGAGTACGATATTAGTAACAGGTGGATTGGGATATATTGGTAAGATTGTAGTTAAAGAACTATTTAATACTGGACATAATGTTATTATTATGGACATTAAAAATACAATCGATAATGATAATATTCTAAAATACAGTAGTTTTATATATACTGGCAGAGATATAAAAAGTCCAAAAGATGTGTTTAAAATATTTACCGTGCATCCTATTGATGCTGTTGTACATTTAGCAGGAGAAATTTCTGTTGGTGAAAGTCAACAAAATGCAACAAAATATTATAATAATAACATCATTGGGTCTATTAATATCTTAGATGCAATGGTATGTTTTTGTGTAAAGAAAATAGTTTTTGCATCTTCCGCATCAGTATATGGAAATTCTCAGGTAGATAAACAATTATCCGAAATGTTATCTACTAATCCTACTAATGTGTATGCCAGAACAAAATTAATTATCGAACAAATCATGGCAGATTATAAATCTATACATGGAATTGATTCCACATCATTAAGATTTTTTAATGCAGCTGGTGCTGATGTAGATAATGAATTTGGAGAAGATCATGAACCGGAGTTTCATTTAATTCCAAATATATTAAATTCTTCTGACATTACAATTTTTGGAAATGATTATCCTACTCCAGACGGAACTTGTGTGCGGGATTATGTACATATTACTGATTTGGCCAAAGCCATAATATTATCATTAGGTAAATTTGATTTACCAATTGTCAATGTTGGTGGAGGAAAAACATATTCCAATTTAGAAGTTGTAAAAAAAGTAGAAGAACTTACTGGACATAAGAAAAATATAAAATTTGGACCAAGAAGGTCCGGAGACCCAAGTATTTTACAAGCTAATATATCATTGGCCGCAAAACAATTGGGATTTACACCGCAGTATTCTGATATTGATACCATTATCAATACTGCTTTCAAATGGCACACAAAATAGGAACAAAGAACTAAAATGGCTAAAGGTTTGAAAAGGTTTCAGGACTTTACTTCTGGAAATGATTATTCTGATGATTATCTCGCACAAAAACGGATTAGAGAAAAACATAGAGAATATTCCAAAACAAAAAAAGTAAATCATCGTGATGATGATGAATATGATGAAAAACAATTGCATAAATTTAAATAGTAATGCTTGACAATTTATAATAATTGGTGTACAATGGTTTATGTACTGAAAACTTATTGAGAATTAATATATTATGATTACACCTTCAAAATCCCAACTGGCCAAATTAATGGCAGCTGAAAACATTACTGTTGAACAGCGTAAGGTTGAAACTGCCTACTTTGATTTAAAAGGCCGTGTTTTAGTTATTCCTACGTTTAAAGATGATATTTCTCCGGATTTATATGACTTATTCATTGGCCATGAAGTTTCTCATGCTTTAAATACTCCACCAGAAGGCTGGCATAATGCCACCATCGATTTAAAAATCCCAAAATCTGTTGTCAATGTGTGTGAAGATGCTCGCATTGAAAAGAAAATCAAACGTAAATTTCCAGGTATGAAAATGGCATTTACTAAAGGATATCGAGAAATTCTTGATATGGATTTCTTTGGTCTTGGTGATACTGACCCAAATACATTAAATTTAATTGATAGAATTAACCTAGAATGTAAATGTGGCATATATTTCAAATTACCCTTTACTGATGAGGAACGAGCACTTTTAGTTAAAGTGGAAAATGCAGAAACCTTTGATGATGTTATTGTCGTTTCGCAAGAAATCGTAGAACACATGAAATTAAATCCTCAAGAAGATGAAATTGACATTGTATTTAAATATGGTGACAATTTTGAATTGACAACGGATGATGATTTTGGTGATATTGGAGATATGGAATCAATAGAAATTGATAAAGCTGAATTGCCTCCTAGAAATGAAAAATCTAATCAAATGCCTTCTTCAGGTAGTGGTGATGTGGATGATGAACCAGATAGTGATGATGGTAACACATTAGGCGCAGGCGATAAATTAGAATCCAAAACCGATAATGCTTTTCGAGATAGAGAAAAATCATTATACGGAAAAACAGAATATGACTATGTGGATATTCCTGACCTAAATTTAGATAAAATTATTGTTGGCCATAAAGAATTATATTCTCACATTAGTTTACCTAAACAAAATTGGCAAGGATTATATCTCACTCAATTTACCGAAGAATTAGATGTAGAATTAAACTCATTTAGAAAATCATCCGGTAAAACAGTATCATATTTGGTTAAGGAATTTGAATTACGCAAAAATGCTTCACAAATGGCCAAAGCATCAATTTCTAAAACTGGTGATTTGAATATGAAAAAAATCTATTCATATAATTTTACTGATGATATTTTTAAACGATTGACTATTGTTCCTAATGGTAAATCTCATGGATTAGTATTATTCTTAGATTGGTCTGGTTCAATGTCCAATTCAATACACGAAACAATTAAACAATTATTAACTTTAGTGTTTTTCTGTAAAAAAGTAAATATTCCATATGAAGTATATGCTTTTTCAACTGGTTATCCTAATGATGGTAAAAATTTCAATTTAGGATATAAACATGGCGATATAATGTTTGCCGAGGGTACAAAATTATTAAATATTATATCATCTAAAATGAACGCATCACAATTTAGATATGCTACACAATATCTATTCTCATACGAAAAACGTAATTTATGTAATTGGTATGTTCCAGGTATGGGTCTTTCTGGCACACCATTAAATGAAACTATTTTATGTGCTATGAAAATCTTACCTAAATTTCAAAAGGATAATAAATTAGATATTGTAAATACAGTATTTTTGACTGATGGAGATGGACATACATTGCATAATGTGTATCAGGTAGTAAACCATGAGGCCGGAGAACTTAAAACTTCTAGGTCAATAAACTATTCAGCAACTATTATATTCCGTGACCCCAAAAATAAAGAAACTGCATCATTTAAATATAAACATAATCATGTTAATACTGAACAAACCATGAGTTTATTAAAATTATTAAAACTTCGCACAGGTTGTAGCATTACTGGATTCTATATTATGCCAAGGGGGTCTTTCCGCAGTGCATATAAATCTTATAAAGGCAATACGGAAGATATAATTATGGACAAATATGCTAAAGTATTCAATAAAGTAGGTTCATACACAATAACTGATGTAGGATATGATGAATACCATTTTCTCCGTAATGACAGATTGGAAATTGAAGATGATGATGGCTTTGGTGATAAAGTTGTGAATACTACATCAACCAAAACCTTAGTATCTGCTTTTTATAATTACTCAAAAAACAAATTAAATAACAAATTAGTATTAAACCGTTTTATTTCAATGATTGCTTAAGGAACTTATATTATGACTGCTGTATTATTAACTATCACCAAACGTAAATTTAACCCATCAGATTTACACGATTTACTAGAATACAAATACTTTAAAAACAAAGGTACATGGCAATCTTCATGTCCATTTGTTTTAGAGTGGCCGTATGTGAATGTTCCAATGATGCTAGATGACCTTATTGTGAACCACTATCTGGCCTCTATATCTACAATTAAATAGTTGGTTGCCGGCGCTCCGGCGCTTTTTTTAGGACTTTTATGATTAAATACAAAAATTACGAATATGTCGCAGAGGAATCTGATATGTCCCATTGGGTTCGAGTTTGTCCTGCCATTGAGGAACTGGACACCACATTCAAATGGATGCAATTGGACATTTCACCTAATACAGTCATGACTGAGGAGTTATTCAAAATGATAGTAAAACTAGACTTTCCGAACAGAGGTAAAAGAAAGGCACCTCTTTCTGAAGAAAGTATTAGAGAAATTTATGCCGTTCATAGGCAGGTTGTGGGGTTATAATGGCACAAGAAATTACAACGTACAATGTGTTTGAAGTGTCTTTTATAACTTTTAACTTTATGTCTTTTATGCTAGGAATGTTCTTTGGTGCTACGATGTGGCGTACTAAGGCACTCATTCATGTAGTGTTATACTTCATGGTTGTTGCTGTGTATTATTGGGCCAAAGCGCACTATAAATTTTAGAGGTTAAAAATGGATTTAATTAAAAGACTTAGAGAAAGGTCTGCAGGACGTAGAGATATCATATGTCAATATGGAGAACAGGACTCTATATGTGATTTATTAGATGAAGCCGCAGACGCTTTGGAGAAAATGGAGATACAAGAAATGGAACTATATTACGCAAATGCGCAAAA